>Ga0208522_1000163_pt1 | contig 44637 bp, 49 predicted proteins | sample ETNtaG_25_FD_185763 | JGI IMG/M metagenome (GOLD analysis project Ga0208522, IMG submission 185763) | Marine microbial and viral communities from oxygen minimum zone, Eastern Pacific Ocean - ETNP201302SV86 (SPAdes) (version 2) | ecosystem: Environmental > Aquatic > Marine > Oceanic ... | reverse complement strand
ACGATCACAAGATCAATGCGCTCGACGAACTACTGCCTTGGAAGTGGCGGCCAGCAGAAACCACCCCCATTGTCGCCGCGGCCTAAACCGGCCGATTACTCCTCCCCAGCATTGACCCCGTCAGGCTTCCGGGTTCACTTAGGCGCCATGTCGAGTGCTGAATCCCGCCCGCCAAAGGATTGGGTCCAAAGGGCAAATGCCTTTTGGGATGCGGTGGCCTATCATCTCTCGCCGCCGGGCCTCTTGGTCGGGTCGATCTTTTTTGCGCTGTCGCTGACGCCCTCGCTTCTGCCGCGCACCGAGACGGTGCAGGGCATTTTGTCGGGGTGCTGCTTTGCCATCGGTTATGGCTTTGGCAATCTGGCGCATTGGCTTTGGGGGTTCCTCGGGCTCAAGGTGCCGCCGGGGCGCGTGACGCGCGCGCTGGGGCTGCTGGTCGGGCTGGTTTGCCTGGGGCTGGTGCTGGTGGCGCTGTGGTATTCCAACACCTGGCAGAACTCGGTGCGCGCGGTCATGGACATGCCGCCGGTAGAAGAAAACCAGCCGCTGCAGATCGCGACTTTTGCCCTGCCCATTGCCGCAGCCATCCTGATTGCCGGCAAGCTGCTGGTCACCATCATCCGGCTGATCTGGCATTGGCTGCTGCCGCATATGCCGCGCCGGGCCGCCTTTGTGGTGGCGACGGCGCTTGTAGCCCTGTTGATCAGCATTCTGGTCAACAATCTGTTCCTGCGCGCGGCGCTGCGTGCGGCCGACAATTTCTATGAGCGGCTCGACGCCCTGGTGCAGACCGATGCCGAAGCGCCTAGCCAATGGTTTCAGACCGGCAGCGCTGAGTCCCTGATCGACTGGGAGACCATCGGACGGGACTCGCGCGTTTATATACGATCCGGGCCCGATGCGGCCGCGATTGAGGCCATGACCGGCAAGCCGGCGCTGCAGCCGTTGCGCACCTATGTTGGCCTGCGTTCGGCCCCCACGGTGATGGAACGCGCCCAGCTTGCCCTGGCCGAACTGGTGCGCATCGGCGCCTTTGAGCGCTCGGTGCTGGTGCTGGTGATGCCGGTGGGCACAGGCTGGGTCGACCCGGCGGCGATCGACACGCTCGAATATCTCCACGGGGGCGATGTGGCGAGCGTGGCGGTGCAATATTCCTATCTCACCAGCGTGCTTTCGCTCTTTATCGAGCCGGAACTGGGCACCGAAACTGCCCAGGCACTGTTCAACACGGTCTATGATTACTGGACGCAATTGCCGCGCGATGACCGGCCACGGCTTTATCTGCACGGATTGAGCCTGGGGGCGCTGGCCTCGCAGAATTCGACAACGGTCTATGATGTGCTGGCCGACCCTTTCGATGGAGCGCTCTGGGCCGGGCCGCCCTTTTCCAGCCCGATCTGGTCGCGCATGACCGAGAGCCGGGTGCCGGGGTCGCCTGCCTGGCTGCCCCGCTTCGGCAATTCCTCGGCGGTGCGCTTCATGAACCAGACGGGCGCCAAGGATTGGGAGGGCCTGGCCTGGGGACCGATGCGGATCGTCTTCCTGCAATATGCCAGTGACCCGATCGTGTTCTTCTCCTTCGATGCCGACTGGCAGCGGCCCGACTGGCTCAACGCGCCGCGTGGCCCCGATGTCTCTCCTGCGCTCAACTGGTATCCGGTCATCACCTTCCTGCAACTGGCCCTCGATGCGGCACTGGCGCAAACCCCGCCGGTGGGGCATGGCCATGTCTATGCCCCATCGGACTATATCGATGCCTGGGTGGAGGTCACGCAGCCCGAGGGCTGGACCGAGGGCGAGCTGGAGGCGCTGAAGGCAGCCATTGATCCCGTTAAATACGCGCCGTCCTGAGCATGCGCGCCGCAGCAAATCTGCAAGACAGGCCACCAGCTGACGCCTATTGTGGGGCAGGGGGTGACGGATGCGCATAGTCCTGCTTACAGCGCTGGCGATGATTGCCTTTGCCGCCAATTCGGTGTTGGCCCGGCTCGCTTTGGCCGACGGCGCCATGGATGCGCTGAGCTATACCGGCATTCGCATTCTGGCCGGTGCCGTCATCCTGTTTTTGCTGGTCCGGTGGCGTACGCGCCAAAGTGGAGCGGGATTTTCCCTCGCGGGACATTGGCTGCAGGCGGGAGCTTTGCTTGGCTACGCATTGGGGTTCTCCTTGGCCTATGGATGGCTGGGCGCAGCGACCGGCGCGCTGATCCTGTTCGCCAGCGTGCAGATCGGCATGGTGGCCCGCGCCATCGCAGCGGGTGACCGGCCCGGTCCGCTCGAATGGCTCGGCCTGCTCCTGGCCCTTGGCGCATTCGCCTATCTCGTTTCGCCCGGCCTCACCGCGCCGGATCCCCTGGGTTCCCTGCTCATGGTGCTGGCTGGGCTGTGCTGGGCCGCCTATTCCCTGCTTGGGCGAGGATCGGAGCGGCCGCTGGACGACACGGCGGGCAATTTTCTGCGCTGCGCGCCGGTGGCGATACTGCTGCTGGTGATCGGCGTATGGGACAATGCACCCAGATGGGACGGGCTTGTCTATGCCATTGCTTCGGGCGCAGTTGCCTCTGGTCTTGGCTATGCGGTGTGGTATGCGGTGCTTCCGGCCCTGACTCGCACGCGGGCGGCCATCGTGCAGCTTTCCGTGCCGGCTTTGTCGGCCTTCGGCGCTGTGCTGTTCATCGGCGAAGCGCTCGACGCGCGGCTGCTGGTCAGCTCGGCGATCATTCTGGGCGGGATTGGCATCGCAACGCTGGCGGCGGGCCGGCGCAAGGGAAACTGAGGACGAGACGGATGTCGAGCGCGCCTTCGCCCATGGAACTGGCCTTGGCCCTGGCTGAAGAAGCCGCTGCCAAGGGCGAAGCCCCCGTGGGTGCGGTCATTGTCGAGGGACAGACCGTGCTGGCTGCCGAGCGCAATCGCATGCAGGCCCTCGCCGATCCGACCGCCCATGCCGAGATGCTGGCGATCAAGGCGGCTCTGGCGGTGCGCGGCACCGGGCGGCTGGATGGCTGCGACCTCTATGTGACGCTCGAACCCTGCGCCATGTGCGCAGGGGCCATTGCCCACACCCGACTGCGCCGGATTTATTTCGCGGCCGAGGATATCAAGGCCGGGGCGGTCGAGAACGGTATCCGCCTGTTCGACCAGCCCACCTGCCACCATCGGCCCGAGGTGATCGGCGGACTGTCGGCCGGTCGTGCCGAGACGATGCTGGTGGATTTCTTCAGGAAGCTACGGGACTAAGCTCCGGCGAGCAGTTCCGCGAGCTTGTCGAAAGCTTGTGACCAACCGCCTCCGCCGGCGGTGCCTTCCGGTACGCCCACATGCGTCATGGTCATCATCGTCTTGCCCCCAGCTTCGGCGAGTTCGACGATGACCTCGGTGATGTCCGGCTGTCCGTCCGGCATGCCCATGGCCTGAGGCGCGATCAGCACGCCATCGGCGTCACACAGGCTCTCGGTATAGACCAGGCGGCCGGGCTTGCTGACCTCCTTGTAGACGCCGGTGAACCACATCGTCATGGTGCGGTCCGGGGAGCGCATTTCCATGCAGATTTTCCGTGTGCCACCCACCACCACATCCATCTGGGCGCTCGGCACGGTCATCCCCTTGGGGCCATACCATTTCTTGAACTGTTCCGGGTCGGTCCACATCTCCCAGACCAGATCGATCGGAGCATCGACTTCACGCGAGATCTTCACCCATTCCGGTGCCTTGGTCATCCGTGGTCTCCCTTAAATCTTCGATTGCCCTGGCCATGGCGTCAAACCTGGCATCCCAGATGTGGCGATATTGTTCGGTCCATAGGGCCACGTCCTTCAGCCGCTCAGCATTCAGCCTGCAGGGACGAAATTGTGCCTCCTTGCCGCGCGTGATCAGCTCTGCCTGTTCAAGAACCCTGAGATGTTTCGAGATGGCGGGCAGGCTCATGTCAAACGGTTCTGCCAACGCATTCACCGTAGCGTCGCCCTTGGAAAGCCGGGCTAGAATGGCCCGCCGGGTGGGGTTCGCCAGTGCCGCGAACACGGCATCGAGTGCTTCTGCGTCTTCCATGTGTCTAATAATAAACCATATAGCTAATTAAGCAAGTGGTTTATTACGCGGTCTTCACCCCGCCAGCAGATGCGTGAAATATCGAACGGCATGTTAAATAGAATTGACATCATGTTGGAAATGAGTGACATGGAGGCAGTAATTTTTTCTATGGAGACGTCGAATGACGATGCGGGAAAAAGTGGCGTGGATCGCGGTGACGACTTCGCTGGTGATTTTTGGCTGGTATTTCTGGAGCGCCTGGGCCGACTTTGCCGCGCGCCAACTGGATGGGGATATTCTGTTCTGGCGCTTCCTGTGGTGCTTCGGGATTGCCCTGGTCATCATGTTGCCAGCGGCGATCATCGCGGCGCGGCTGGGCGGGCAAGTATTCGACCCGCCGGCTGACGAAATGGAAGTGCGGATCGAGGCCATCTCGAACCGCTACGGGTTGGCGCTGCTCGAAATCCTACTGGTCACCATCGTGCTGGCGAGCAAGTGGATCACCGATATCGCGCGCGCCGATTTCACCCTCGATCCGGTGGGGGCGACCGCGATCATGCTGGTCAATCTGATCCTCTTCGTCACCGCCTTTGCGGCCGTCGTGCGCGAGATCATCGTCATCATCCAGTACCGGCGGTATGCGTGATGCCGGCGCCGCCTCCCATATCCAACAGCATCCGGCGGCTGCGTTTCGAGCATGGCGAGATGACCCAGCAGCAACTGGCCGATGCCATCGGCATGACCCGGCAGACCGTCGCCGCCATTGAGCAGAACAAATATTCGCCCTCTCTGGAGGCCGCCTTCCGCATTGCCGAGGTCTTTGGCGTCGAGATTGGTGCGGTCTTCCAGTGGAAGGCCGATGAGAAACAGGGCCGCTAGCGGCCCCAAGGAGCCTGAGATGAAAGCCTGGTTTGCCCGCGATTATGGCGGTCCCGAAGTGCTGCGCCTCGAAGAGGTCAGCAAGCCCGTCCCCCAGCCCGGAGAAATCCTGGTGAAAGTACATGCGACCACGGTCAATTCGGGAGACCGCCGCATCCGCGCCTGCGACTTTCCACCGGGCATGAAAACGCTCGGCCGCCTGGCGCTGGGCTGGAACCGGCCGCGCCAGCCGATCCTGGGGACGGAACTTGCGGGCAAGGTCGAGACCGTGGGGCAGGGCGTAACACGGTTTTCGCCCGGCGAGGCGGTCTATGCCTTTCCCGGCGGCAGGATGGGTACGCATGCCGAATATGTGCTGCTCAAGGAAACCGGGCCGGTCGCTCATCTGCCTGAAGGCGTCGACATGCTGACCGGTGCCGCGCTCTGTTTCGGCGGCACCACGGCCCTGACCTATCTGCGCCGGGGTGACGTGCGGGAAGGGCAGTCCATGCTGCTGCTCGGGGGGGCGGGTGCTGTCGGTTCGGCCATGGTGCAACTGGGCAAGCTGGCGGGGGCGCATGTCACTGCCACGACCAGCGCGGGCAATCTGGACCTGGTCAGGACGCATGGTGCCGACACCGTGATCGATTATCACAGCACCGATGTGAGCCGGCACAACGCGCGTTTTGACGTCATCGCCGACACGGTTGAAGCGATGGATTTCGCCAGGGCGCAGAAGTTGCTCAAGCCCGGTGGACGCTATCTCGCCATTGCCGGGACGCTTAAGGAAATGCTGGGTAGCCTGCGCAAGGGACCCGAAGGAAAGCGGATGATTGCCGGGCCGGCCGATGAGCGGCTTGAGGATATTGTTGAACTCGGGCGCCTCGCCGCGCTGGGCCAGTACCGACCGCATATCGACAAGGTCTATGCCTTCACCAACATGCCGGCCGCCCATGCCCATGCCGATACGGGCCGCAAGCGGGGCAGTGTTGTGGTGCAGGTCGCCGACTAGCGTCAATCCTTGGGATTGCTGTCGATCGGCTCGATGCGGTCCTGGATATAGGCCTCTATCTTGTTCTCCAACATGCGCTTGAAGCGGTCCTTTTCCGCATCGGCGTGGGCGATGATCTCACGGACGCGCCAGAATTCCATCGCTCCGATATGGGCAACGCGGGGGCGGATATAGATGTCGGGCGGATAGGCCGCCATCATGTGTGCGGTCAGCGAATGCATCATGATCTGGGCTGAACCGAACCAGATATCGATGGCCTTGTGGTCGGTCTTGGTCAGATTGGCGGAAGGGTCGCCCGCCACATCGATGCCGATCAGGAAATCGGTGCCGATATCGGCCTGATCGAGGGGCAGTGGATTGACCACGCCGCCATCGACCAAGAGGTGATTGTCATAGATCACCGGCTTGCAAAAGCTGGGAATGGCCAGCGAACCGGCAATGGCAGGGCGCAGCAGGCCCGAATTGAACACCACCTGGTGCCAGGACTGGAAATCGGTGGCCACGACATAGAGCGGCACCTTGAGGTCCTTGAACTCGAGCGGGAAATTGTCCGGCAGGAAGGCGTCCACCACGCTAGTGGCTTCGATCTGCATGGAAATGCCGTTCTTAAGCAGGCCGCCAAGGCCGCGGATCTGCGTGGCCCAGAGTCGGCTGGCGATGGTACGCAAAGTGCCCAGCACCTCGAAGGAATGTTCGCGCAACTCGCGTCCGGACATGCCCGACGCCCAGCCCGCGCCAATCAAAGCGCCGATCGAGGTGCCAGAAATCACCGTAGGCTTGAGGCCGAGCTCGTCCATGGCCTCGATATAGGGAATGTGAGTAAGCCCACGGGCGGAGCCGCCGCCGAGGGCCACGCCGATCCTGGGTTCGCTGCTCGCTTTCATCCTGCCACGCTCCGCACCCTTCATGCGCAGCTTTTCCGCCAGGGCCAGCCCGCGCATCTGCAGTGGCGTCAGCGGGCGTTCGGGCGGAGCCGCGTCAAAGACGGTTCGAAGATAGCTTAAGGTCTTCAGGTTGAAGAATGGTTCAGCCTTCGCGGGCGATCTCGCGCCAGCCGATGTCACGCCGGCAGTAGCCTTCTGGCCAAACAATTGCGTCCACGCTTCTGTAAGCACGTTCCTGTGCCTCTTTGACCGATGCCCCGAGCGCGGTGACATTGAGTACGCGCCCACCATTGGCCAGTAAACGGTCGCCATCACGCTTCGTTCCGGCGTGGAACACGGTCAGCGCATTATTATCGAGTCCGTCGACCCCTTTTATCTCGCTGCCCTTGCCGTAGTCGCCGGGATAGCCTTGGGTGGCCATGATGACCGTCAGCGCAAACTGGTCTTTCCAGGCGACATCGTGGCCGGTCAGGGTGCCGGTGGCGACCGCGTGGAGCAGGGGCACGATGTCGCTCTCCATGCGCAGCATCATCACCTGGCATTCCGGGTCGCCGAAGCGGGCATTGTATTCCACCAGCTTGGGGCCGTCCTCGGTCAGCATCAGCCCGGCATATAGGACACCCGCATAGGGGGTGCCGCGCTGAGCCATGCCACGCACGGTCGGCTCGATGATGCGGGACATGGTCTCGTCATAAAGCGCCTTGCTCATGACCGGAGCAGGCGAATATGCGCCCATGCCACCGGTATTGGGTCCCTTGTCGCCGTCAAAAGCACGCTTGTGATCCTGCGCGGTGGTGAGGGGCAGGATTGCCTCGCCATCGGTGAGCACGAAGAGGCTGACCTCCTCGCCCTCCATGAATTCCTCGATGACCACGGACGCGCCCGATTCTCCGAATGCGCCAGCAAAGCAATCGATGATGGCGGCCTCTGCCTCCTCGACGCTCATGGCCACGGTGACACCCTTGCCGGCGGCCAGGCCATCGGCCTTGATGACGATGGGCGCGCCCTGGGTGTAGAGATAGGCGAGGGCCGAGGCCTCGTCTTCAAACCGGCCATAGGCGGCGGTGGGAATGTCGAACTGATCGCACAGGGCCTTGGTGAAGCTCTTCGAACCTTCGAGCTGACCAGCCTGTTTGGAGGGGCAGAAACAGGTGATGCCGGCGGCGCGGACATCATCGCCCAAGCCGGCGACGACCTGCGCATCGGGGCCAACGACGATGAAGTCGATGGCGTGCTCTCGTGCCGCAGCGATCACGGCGGCATGGTCGGTGATGTCAATGTTAAGGTTGGTGGCGACACCTTCGGTCCCGCCATTGCCCGGCGCGACGAACAGGGCTTCGACCAGCGGCGACTGCGCGATCTTCCAGGCCAATGCATGTTCGCGCCCACCCGAACCGATGACCATAACGCGCATGTCTGCCTCCGTGCTGTGTTGCGGGCGTGATGCAGGAAAGTACGGGCTAGGGCAAGGGGCTCTGTGGTCTGAGACGTGCACCTTCGACCCGGACGGTACAGCCGAGTCGGTCAGCGCAGTTCGTTGTTGCAAGCAGTCTTTGTCTTAGCGCCCTAAAGCTCGGCTTCCTTGAAAATCCGGCTCAGATCGCCATTCCACTCGCCGTGGAACTTCTCGAGCCAGCGCTGGGCCGGGGCCTTGCCGCTACGCACGGTTTCCTCGAGCGGGGCCAGAAAGATGGTTTCGTCCTGACCCGCCTCGTTAAGGCGGTTGCGGCGCACGAGGCCCGCTTCGGCAATGCCAACGGCCTGGGCAGCAATGTCGAAAATCGAGGAGCGGTCAAACGGCGTGTCGAGGCCAAGCCGCGGCACTTCGCGGCGCAGATGCTCGCGATCCTCATCGGTCCAGTTGCGCACCAGTTCCCAGGCGCCTTCGAGCGAAATCTCGTCATAGAGCAGCCCGGTCCAGAAGGCCGAGAGCGCAACCACATGGGCTTCGTCGCCCATATCGGCACCACGCATTTCGAGGAATTGCTTCAAGCGCACTTCGGGGAAAAGGGTCGAGAGGTGATCCTCCCAATCCTTGATGGTCGGCTTTTCCCCGGGAAGCTGCGGCAGGCGGCCATCGAGAAAGTCGCGGAAATTTTCGCCGGCGACGTTGATGTATTTCTTGTCGCGGATGACGAAATACATCGGCACGTCGAGCGCGTAGTCAGCATATTGCTCGAAGCCGAAACCGGGTTCGAACACGAAGGGCAGCATGCCGGTACGATCGTCGTCGGTATTGCGCCAGATCTCGCTGCGATAGCTCAGATAGCCGGTGTCGCGGCCGTTGGCGAAGGGTGAATTGGCAAAGAGCGCCGTGGCGACCGGCTGCAAGGCCAGCGACACGCGCAGCTTCTTGACCATGTCCGCTTCGCCGGAGAAATCGAGATTGGTCTGTACCGTCGCTGAGCGATACATCATCGATGTGCCCAGTGTGCCGGTCTCGCCCATATATTTGGTCATGATCGCATAGCGCGACTTGGGCATGGAGGCGATTTCCTCTACCGCCCAGAGCGGGGTGACGCCCAAACCGAGAAAGTGAATATCGAGCGGTTCGGCAACCTTCTTGCTGACGCGCATATGCTCGCTCAGTTCGGCGGCGGTGCCGTGCAGATCGGCCATGGGCGAGCCGGAAAGCTCGAACTGGCCACCCGGTTCGAGCGAAATGCCGCCGGCGATCTCGTCATTGCGCAGGCCGATGGGATGGTCCCCGTCGTAAAAGGGATGCCAGCCGGTTTCTTTCTCGATGCCATCGAGCAGCGCCCGAATACCCTGTTCGCCCTCATAGGCGACGGGGCGCAGTGGATTGGTGTGGAAGACGTGCTTTTCGTGTTCCGTGCCGATGCGCCATTGATCCGCCGGCTTGGCGCCGCGTGCCATCGCCTCGATCAGGTCAGCTCGCGATTCGATATGGGGCGAGAGGGTGTCGGCGCCGGCCATGTGGTCCTCATTGTTGAGGGTCTAAACTGGGGCGCGAACATAGCGAGAGCAAGACGGAAAGCAATCGCCTTTTATCGCCAATCACCGATGATCGCCTGAATGACCGCGAGCGCTGCCACCGCGGCGGTGTCGGCGCGCAGGATTCTGGGCCCCAGGCTGATGGGGACAACGAAGGGCAGGGCGTGCAGTTTCTCCCTTTCCGCATCTGAGAAGCCGCCCTCCGGGCCAATCACCAGGCCAATGCGCTGGCCGCGCAACAGTTCCAGTGCCTGGACCGGTGATGAGGAGGCCTCGCCTTCGTCGGCAAAAACCAGCTTGCGGTCGCCGTGAGTCTCGACCCAACCATCGAGCAAGCCATCGAGATCAATGGCCGGGGCAATTTGCGGCACGTTGAGCACTTCACACTGTTCGGCCGCCTCAATAGCATTGGCAAAAAGTCGCTCAGGCTTGAGGCGATGGAGCTGGGTGAACTGGGTCATCACCGGCTGAATGGTGCCTACGCCCATCTCGACCGCCTTCTGGACCATGTAATCGAGCCGTTCGCTCTTGAGCGGAGCAAAGCCATACCAGAGGTCCGATGGCGGGGTTTGCGGGGCGATCTGCTCGAGCGTTTCCAGTGTCACCGATTTCTTCGAATCGCTGGCGAGACGGCACAGCCAGGCCCCATCCCGGCCATTGAACACCACCACCCCGTCGCCGACCACCTTGCGCAGGACCGCAGCGAGGTAGAGGGATTGGTCCTTGTTCAGCGTCAGTTCTGTCCCCGCAGCAAGATCGGGCTCGACGAAAAGGCGGGGAAGTGAGGCGTGGCTGCGGGGCATGAAGGTTGATCGGTTGCTTGGCTCTTTCGGCGCAGTTAGGACTGATCAACATGCCGATGCAAGGAGCATCGGGGCGAAACGCGATCTGGATAAGCACATCATGACCGACCCCACCGGCGCCGTTGCCGACGCGCAAAAGGACAATTGGCTCGATCGCTATGCGCCTGACCCGGTCAAGCCCTATGGGCGGCTGGCGCGCTGGGACAGGCCGATTGGCTTTTACCTGCTGTTCTGGCCCTGCGCCTGGGGCATCGGTCTTGCGGCTGTGTTCCAGCCGGCGCTGGGCTTTGGCTGGTGGGCGGCCATATTGATGTTTCTTGGCGCCATCCTGATGCGCGGGGCCGGCTGCACCTTTAACGACATTGTCGATCGCGACATCGATATGCAGGTGGCGCGCACGCGCTCACGACCCATCCCATCGGGACAGGTAACGACGCGCGAAGCCTTTTATTTCCTCATAGCCCAGGCGCTGCTCGCCTCGGCGATCCTGTTTCAGTTCAATCGGTTCACGGTTTACGCGGCCATTGCTTCGCTGGTGCTGGTGGCGGTCTACCCCTTCATGAAACGGATCACGTGGTGGCCGCAGCTTTTCCTGGGGCTCGCCTTCTCCTATGGGGCGCTGGTGGGCTGGTCGAGCCAGACCGGGGGGCTGAGCTGGGCGCCGGTGATGCTCTATGCCGGCACCATTTTGTGGGTCATCGGCTACGACACCATCTATGCGCTGCAGGATATCGAGGATGATGCGCTGGTGGGGGTAAAATCCACCGCGCGCCTGTTCGGCGACAATGTGCGCCCGGCCGTGGCGGTGCTTTATGCCGGCGCCTTCCTGCTCTGGAACGTAGCCTCGCTGATGGTCGGCGGCGGCGTGATCTTCACGGCGCTGTCGCTCGTCGGAGCTGGACTCATGGCGTGGCAGCTCTGGACGCTGGACAGGGAGGTCCCGCTCAACCCGTTCCACCGCTTCTACAACAACCACTATGTCGGCATGGCGCTGACCCTGGCGCTTCTGGCCGAGTGGGTTTGGTAGCTGCCGCTAGAAAAGCCAAAAGGGCCGACCGCACCACCGGTCGACCCTTCCGGGCTTGCTTTGGAGAGCAATAAAATCAGTGCGCGTCGGCCTGGCCGGGCTTGCGGCGGTTGAGGAAGCGGGGGCGGCGCGAGGCATCGGCAGCGAGCTTCCGGCGCGGGGCGGTATTGCCCAGCATCACGCCATCGACCTGCTGGGAATAGGGCATGTAGGCGCCGTCGCCCGCCTTGATGAACAGCGGCAGGCGGAGCTTCTTGCCCCAGTTCTGCCATTCGGCGACGACGTTGTGGTTGCCCTCTTCCTCGAACACCTTGTAGTTGAGCTCGGCATCGGAATGGACCAGTTCGATCGAGCTGGTCAGCATGCCGTCTTCGGAAATCGCGGTGGCCACGGCCACGCCGATGAATTCGGTGACCGGCACCTTGATCTTGATCGCCACGCCGCTCTGCTCGAGCATCTTGCGCACGGTGACGGTCTTGACCGGGTCCTTGGGACCGTTGTCGTTGGCCGCCATGAAGCGGCGCTCGGCTACGGCCGGGCGGCCAAAGGCCAGAACCACTGATGTGCCTTCCATCGCAACGCCATGAACCATTTTTGATGCCTTCCTGTAACTTCGAGAGCTTGTTTTTTGTGCTCCGTTTATGAGGCCAATCTAGCGCACCCCCTTACCCACGCCCTTAATCGGTTCGGTTAAGTTTATGTTGTTTTCCCGGAGGGTTAGCAGGGTATTGCACCCAGTCAGAAGCGGTTAACCCAGTGTCTTGCCACCCCGTTTACCCTGCCACATTTGCCCGAGCGCAGCCCGCTCTTGTGGAATGCCCGCCCGCAGCCTAAAAGGCCCGCATAATGCCGGCTTTTGCCCCACCTTATGACGATGATCTCGAACTGCTCCGCTCCACCGCCGTGGCAGCGGGTATCATCGCCTCGAGCTATTTCCGGCGCGATATCAAGACCTGGACCAAGGACAATGCCTCCCCGGTCAGCGAAGCCGATATCGTGGTGGACCGGTTTCTGGCGGCCAATCTCTTACAGGCGCGACCCAGTTACGGCTGGCTGAGCGAAGAAACGGTCGACAATCCATCGCGTCTGGACTGCGAACGGGTCTTTGTCGTTGACCCGATCGATGGCACGCGCGCGTTTCTGCGCGGCGAAGATTACTGGACGGTCTCGCTGGCGGTGGTCGAGAATGGCGTTGCTGTGGCCGGTGTCGTCTATGCTCCGGCCCGCGACGAACTATATGATGCCTATAAGGGTGGCGGCGCGCGGCTCAACGGCAAACCCTTGACCCGCTCCCGCCGGGCCGGGGCCCCGCCACTTATTCCCGCTCCGGGAGCCGTGCATCAGGAATTGCAGGCCGCTGGCCTCGATTATGCGCGCGGCCCTGCTTATCCTTCGTTGGCCTACCGGCTGGTGCAGGTCGCCACCGGAAAGCTGGACGCCGCCGTCGCTCGCCGCGGTTCGCAGGATTGGGATATCGCCGGTGCTGCAGCGATCCTTGCCGAATGCGGACTGGACTTTGCCGATGTCTGCACCGGCTTCCCACAATTGAACAAACGAGATGTGCGTCACGGAGCGCTTGCGGCACTGGGCGACATAAGCCTAAAACCCGTGCTGCATGCAGCGCTGATCAAGGTCTATGGGTGTCCCCAGGCCGCAGAGGGCGCTGATGCCGCTGAAACACAATTGCCTCAAACGCGGGACTGACCGATGGCTGAAACGACCGAAAAGCAACTGCTTCACCTGGTGATTGGCGGCGAACTCGCCAGCACGGACGGTATTACCTTTGCTGATCTGGACCAGGTGGACATCGTCGGGGTCTATCCCAATTACGCGGCTGCCGAGAAAGTCTGGCGTGCCAAGGCGCAGCAGACGGTCGACAGCGCGCAGACCCGCTATTTCATCGTGCACCTGCACCGCCTGCTCGATCCCGACGCCGACAAGGCCTGATCCTTGACGCTGGACTTGCGGTCCGCCCTGGGCGGACTGGCCCTTATTGCCGGGCTTGGCTTCATGGGTACGGCCCCCTTTGTCGCGGACTATGTGGTGATCGTCTGTGGCCTGATCGGTCTCGGGCTGGGGCTCGTCGGACGCAGCAGGTCACTGGTCGCGCCTGCGGCCATTATGATCTACGCCGCGCTGGCGCTGCTGGCCGCAAGCGTACCCTTTGTCTATCGCGACCCGATGGACCTGTTGCCGCTGCTCGCCTGCCTGCCCCTGTTGGCCGCGCCGGGGATCGCCGCATTGCTGGAGCGGGCGGGGGACCGGGCGGGCCTTTGGCTAGGCGCGCATGCCTTGCCGCTGCTGTGCCTTTTTGGGGTGGCTAGCGCAGTCGGCATGGGCCTTTGGGAGGCCTACTCCACCGGAACGCCGCGCGCCGGCGTGGGCAACAATCCGATTCACTTTGGCGGCATCACCACGGTACTGGGCTTTCTGGCCCTTGTCGGCATGCTGTCCAACGGCGCGCGTTGGCGTGTGCTTTATCTGGCAGGTCCGGCACTGGCCATGGTGGGCGTCGTGCTCTCGGGTTCGCGGGGACCGCTGCTCGCCTGGCTGGCGCTGGCCGGGGTCAGCCTGCCGATTCTGCTGATCGGGTTCAGGAGCTGGCGCCTGACCCTTGCCACCATTGCCGCCCTGGCACTGGGAGGGGTGCTATTTGTCAGCCTTGCGGGCGATAGCTATCTGGTACAGCGACTGCTGATTGTCCCGTCCAGCCTGGTCGCGGCGCTTGGCGCTGCAGACCCAGGTACGGCCATGCTTGGCTTCGTCACGGCCAACGATCCGTTTCGTGCCGCCCTTCTTGAATCTGGTTGGCAGGCGTTGCAATCATCGCCCATCGTGGGGATCGGCTACGGGCAGATCATGCCCCTGGTGCGCGAACTCTACCCGGATATGACAGCGCTCCACACACTGGAAAACCTGCATAGCGACTTTGCCGATTTTGCCGCCCTGGGTGGAGTGCTGGGAATAGCGTCGTATTTCCTGCTGCTGCTGTCGCCGCTGGCGGTCCTTAAGGGCGCCAGCCTGCGCAACCGGCCCGGCCTGTGGCTAGGTGCGATTGTCCTGGTGGTCAGCTACGCAACACTGGGACTGACCAATGCGATGTTTGGCGTCTTGCCGCAGACCGCATTGTTCGCCGTGGCTCTCGCCCATCTGATGGCGCAGGGCCATCAGTCCCGGTCTATGCTCTCAGAGTCGCCAGAACCTCATCAATAGCGCCTGGGCCGCCAATGCGTTCGCGGCCAATAGCTCCAAGGCGTGCCCGCTCGTCTGCAGAACCGAGGAGGCGACCAAGAGCCTGAGCGACGGCGTCGGCATCGCCGGGCACCGCGATGCGGGCCTCTCCAAAGAGGCGCTGCTCGTCTTCGAAACGGGACTGCCGGTCTTTTGGGCTGGTCATATGGATGACCGGCTTGCCCAGCCCCAGCGATTGCGTCGTGGCCGTTCCGGCCTGCGACAAGACGATATCGGACACGGCCAGCGCGTTGCCCATGGCCCGGCCACGCAGCAGGTGCACGGTGATCGCGCCATCGCTGAGCCCGCCCAGATCATCGCCTTCCGCGCTCAATAGATTGGTGCGGCTCAGACCGCTAGCCTCGGCCAGGTCGGATACTGGTATTTCGCCAGCCACGGCGAGGAACACATCGGGCCGCAACTCCGCGGGCAGGCGGCGCAAGGCATCCACCTGCCGGGCGAAGTTTTCGGCCGTTTCCCCGCGGCTGCCCGGCAATAGGGTGATCGCCAGAGGCTGCGTGCGACGGCTCTGGGCGTCGTAATCGCCAAACGGAATGGTATCCATCATCAGATTGCCAGGGGCGGTGGCGTCGACGCCAGCATCGCGCAAGAGTCCGGCCAGATTGTCCGCGCGGCAGAACACCCGGCGGCAGGTACGGGCAATCACGTGCTTCTCAAGGCCCGAATAAAGCCGCGCCGCGCCCGTCTTGTAGCAGTCTACATAATAGAGGTTGCGATGGCCGGTGATCCAGGCCAGGAGCGGCACAATGGCATCGCCCACCACCAGAATGCGATCATAGCGATTGCGGATCGAGCGCATATAGCGCAGGGCCGGGGGGATGGTGGCCAGCCCCCCCTTGGAAAGGTCGCGCCGCAATGAGCCCTTTGCCGTGCGGGCGCCGCCCGACTCCAGTCGGGCCCGCGGACCGACAATGGGGCAGATGCCGGCATAGGCATTGCCACTGCCCAGAACCGGCCAGGCCTCGACCAGGAACATGTCGGTGAGCCGCGCGGCGATGGCCGACGCGATCCAATCTTCACCATGCCCATTGGAGATGATCAGGAAGCGCTGACGCGGCGCCGCCTCGACCACCCTTAGTTGCCCCTGCCGAAGCGTTCCAGGGCGGTATTGGCGGCGACAGCATCGGCGTAAGGCTCCTGCCGGTCGACGCTCCAGTAAACCAGCTCATCGAGCGGAATCGGTTTGCCGGTAATGGCGCAGCGCACAAAGCTGCCGGGCTTGAGCACGACATAATCGCCATCGAGATAGCGCAGGCTCGCTTCGGCGGGCGCAAACCCCTTGTCGAAGATGTTCATGGTCTCATTCCTTGGCTGTCTCGCCTATATATAAGACAGAAATGCTCATCAAAAGAGGCTTTCCTGTGAGCCTTCGTCCGGTCCTGACCGGCTTGTCTTGCGCCGCGCGGCCGGCGCGCCGGCGACCACCACACCCACCTCGCCATCGGCAAAGCTCAGCTTCAGCGCCTCACCCGGACGGGCTGCTGCCTGGCTGGTGACGATCGCGCCGGTCTCGTCCTGTACCAGTGCATAGCCGCGCGCCAAGACATTACGATAACTCAGGGTTTCCAAAAGCTTGCCCAATTGCTCCCATTGCACACGGCGGGCATGGGCAGCTTGCCCCGCAGCTGCGTCGAGCCGCGCCCCGAGCGGGGAGAGCCGGCCCTGGGCATGGCGCAATTCGGCACGGAGCGGCTTGGCCGAAAGCCGGGGCACGAGCCGGGCCAGGGCCGTCTGCTTGCGCTCGAGCGCCGTGGCGGCGGCCGTGGGCAATTGCCGGGCGCAAGGATTGAGCCGCAGCCGCGCGCGGTCCACCGTCTTGCCCAAGCCCGCCTCGCCATAGCGCTTGAGGACAGCGAGCCGCTCAGCCAATTCGGCATGGCGCTGGCGCACCAGCCGCGGTTGCACGGTGGCGGCGAGATTGGAATAGGCCATGCGCCGCGCCTGAACGAAGTGCCGCAGCGCGCCGGCCAGCTGGCTGCTGGCAAGGTCCAGACTCTGCCTTTGCGTGGACACCAGATCGGCGGGCCGCGGTAGCCCGGCGCCCGCCGCCCGCAGGCGATCCTTGAGGCTGGCAAGGCCCCGCCGCATGGTCTGGCGCTGGCGCAGGCCCTGATCCTCGACATAGGCTATGAGCTCGGCGCGCACCGGCACCGAGGCCTCTGCGGCAGCGGTCGGTGTGGGCGCGCGCATGTCCGAGGCATAGTCGACCAGCGTGGTGTCAGTCTCGTGCCCTACTGCGGTGATGACCGGAATGGCAGAGCCGGCAACGGCCCGCACCACCGCTTCCTCATTGAAGCCCCAGAGATCTTCGATCGAGCCGCCGCCGCGCGCCACGATCAGGAGATCAGGGCGAGGGATGGGACCATCGGGCAGAAAGGCGTTAAAGCCTGCAATGGCATTGACCACCTCTGGCGCGCAGGTCTCGCCCTGTACCCGCACGGGCCAGACCAGCACATGGCTGGGAAACCGGTCATCGAGCCGGTGCAGGATATCGCGGATCACCGCGCCGGTGGGCGAAGTGATGACCCCGATCACGCGCGGCAGATAGGGCAGGGGGCGCTTGCGCTCGCGTGCGAAGAGGCCTTCGGCCAAGAGCTTCTTGCGGCGCTCCTCGAGCAGCGCCATCAGCGCGCCCGCGCCGGCCGGCTCGATATTCTCAATGACGATCTGGTACTTGCTGGAGCGCGGGAAAGTGGTCAGCCGCCCGGTCGCGATGACTTCCAGACCTTCCTCGGGCTTAAAGGCGAGGCGGGCATAGCTGCCCTTCCAGACCACCGCGTCGATGGAGGCGGTGTCGTCTTTCAGGGTGAAATAGGCGTGGCCCGAAGAATGCTGGCCGCGGAACCCGGAAATCTCGCCACGCACCCGGACATGGCCGAACTCATCCTCGACCGTGCGCTTGACCGCCTGGGCGATCTCGGAAACGGTGAACTCGGCGGCATTGGTCAGAACCTGGGACATGAAGCGTTTCCAGCAAAAGTGGCCACGGTTTTGCGTTTCGGAAACGCGACAAAACTAGAGTCTCTGGTGCGACAAAGCCGGAGCCGGGTCAAGCCGCTACTCGGCCGCCTCTACATTCACGCTTCCCTCCAGATTGCCCATCGATTGCACGATGTGATTGGCCAGCGCGTCATAGATGCCACCATAGGCGTGACTGGCCCGGGTCAGGGCAATCTGGGCATCGGCCAGGCGCGGCAGGCCATATTCTTCGCCCACCACCCGCATGCCCGGCTGAAGGGCGCTTTCGGGCAGGAAGCCGATGGCAAGGTCGGACAGTACCGCCGAGGAGATCGCCGTGGCATTGGACGAGGTATAGGCGACGCGATAGTCCAGCCCGCTGCGGTCGAGCTGTTCCATGGCGTCCTTGCGCCAGATGCAGCAATTGGGTCCGCAGGCGATGGCCAGTGGCTCGCTGGCCAAAGCGCGGCCGCCATGGCTGGCCACCCAGAACATCTTTTCGGTGCGGAACAGGTCCCCGAAATTGTGATCGGTGCCCTGTGTGAAGACGATGAGATCGTAGCGCCCCGCCTTCATCCCGTTCAGCAATTCCTCCGAGGCCATACAGGATACGTCCACAGCAATCCGGGGATGGGTGCGTTGGAAGCTTGAGAGGATCACCGGCAGCAGCCGGACGGCATAATCGTCCGGGACACCAAAGCGAATGGACCCGGCCAGGTCGCCCTCATTGAAGTGATCGAGGATTTCCGCATTGGTGCGCAGCATCTTGCGCGCCCGCTCATAAAGCACCTCGCCGTGATGGGTGAGGCTGACACTGCGCCCGTCCCGGGCGAGCAGGGTCTGGCCCAGCCGTTCTTCGAGCCGCTTGATCTGCATTGAGACGGCAGACTGGGTCTTGTTCACACGCCGCGCCGCTTCAGTGAAGCTGCCGCAATCGGCAATGGCGCAGAAACTCTGCAACTGATCCAGGTCGAGAGGCGCTGTCATTCTTCCATCACCCAAATTGATCGACTGAATGAAATCTATTTGTTGGACGAATGGAAGTCCAGAGTTCAATGTGTTGATCATCGATACAGCGACGTGTCGAGGTCCGCCGGTCTCCCTCCGGCGGCTTGTCCTGTCCATTGGAGAAGAATGATGGCTCTCTCGCTTCCCGGCGAGCGGTCAGTTGTGGCCGGCTCGCACGCCAACCCAGTTCGTGCACTGTTCACCTGGTTCGCCCAGGCTAAGGCTGCCCGTGCCCGCCGCAAGGCGCTCCGGGAATTGCTATCGCTCGATGCTGCGCTGCTCAAGGATCTCGGCGTGAGCCGCGCCGATGTGCTTGATGCCATGACACCTCAGGACGGCCGGACCGCCGGCATGGTCCTCAATGCCGCCAGAGCGCGCAACGCCCGCGGCTGAAAATAGAGAATTCGCGGCCGCAAACGCCAGCCGCACTCTGCGTTGGGATGAACACTTTTGCCTGTGTGCGTCCCATCTCCCGGGCCGGTTTTGCCGCCGGCTCCGTTTCCTGAAGACTTGCCGGGCCGTGCAATGCATGTGCCCGGTTTTTTTCAGGTAAAGCGGACGCCGATTTCGGTCTCGCTGTGCCAGGCGATCTCGCAATCGAACTTGCGCCCATCACCCATCGCCAGCACGAAGCGCTGCGGCACCCCAAAGGCGCTGTTTACGGTCAGCTTGGCGCCGGACGCCGAAAGGTTGCGCACCACGCAGTCAAAGGTCGAGCGACCGTCATTGAAGACAATCTTGCCGCTCTTCAGTGTGCGGTGCCGTTGCGTATTGCGCTCGTCACTCAATCGGGAAGTCTCCGTTGTCAGGGAAGGGCCTCGAAGCCTTCCGCAAACCCGTCCAGGGATACGGGAATGCCGACGCCTTCCTCGGGGGTCTTGAAGACCACAAAGATGGCGTCGCTGCCTTCTGACAGCACCTTGATGATGTCGTCGTCCAGCTCCACCTCGGCGATGCAGCCATTGGGCAGGCATCGCACAAATGCAACCCGCCCCATGTCCGTGCCGTCCACATTGAGGCCAAGGCCATTGGGCAGCAGCACGCCAAGCGGCGCCAGCACGCGCAGCAGCCGGGCCTCGCGGTCCGCCGTGCGCAGCACGATCACCGACAGGCCCACATTGGGTTGGTCTTCGGCCAGCACATTCTGGATGATGGCGCATTGCTCAAAGCTCGCGCCCGGGGGCGTGTCGCAGCTCATCTGCCAGTCGCCATATTCGGCGCGAACCGTACCCTGGGCCAGGGCGGGTGCCGCCATAAGGGCCATTGCACACGCGCCGACCAAACCAAGCTGCTTTGCCCAGACCATCACTTCTTTCAACTCTCCCGTCGAATCGACGTTTGCGCATGGGGTCGTTCTGTTTCCGACACGCACTCGACGCTGTCAACCAAACCCCCGGAATTCGGGCCCGTTTTGGACAGCAAGTGCGGCGCGCATGAGGCGGAGAAAGCCATGGTGAGCACCAATTTGCCGCACTATGCCAACCCATTGCCGCAATAGACTCGGGTCAAGCAATGTGATTTAGGTCAGGCACGAGTTTTGCGCTCCGAAGTTGAGTCGGGGCGGCGTTCGCTATGCCGCTATTCAACCATTTCTCACTTCGGTGCACGCCGCCAGAACGTGTCGATAGGGGGTATATGGTGACCGGACAGTTCTTTAGGAAGATGGGTGCCGTGTCCGCGGCCGCAATGGCGCTGATGCCGATGCTGGCGTCCGCCCAGGAGGCCGGTCGTGGTCACCCTGAGCCGGGGCAGTTCCACCTGCAGGAATCGGTAACCCCGATCATGGACTCCATCGTTGCCTTCCATGATGGCATTCTGATGTGGACCATTACCCTGATCGTGCTGTTCGTTCTGGCACTGCTGGTTGTGATCGTGGTGCGGTTCAACGCCAAGGCCAATCCAGTGCCGGCGCGCTTCACCCATAACACGCTGATCGAGGTGATCTGGACCGTCGTGCCGATCCTGATCCTGGTGGTGATTGCGATCCCGTCTTTCGGCGTTCTGTCCGACCAGATGACGGTGCCTGATGGCGAGCGCAAATATCTCGGTGCCAATATCTTCTCGCTTGGCGAAGTCGAAGTTCCCGAAGCCACCATCACCATCAAGGCTTCCGGTGAGCAGTGGTACTGGAACTATGAGTATGTGGATCAGGGCGTGGCCTTCGACTCCAATATTCTCTCTGAGGCCGAGATTGCAGAGCTCAAGCCCGGCCAGCCTCGCCTGCTGGCCGTGAACAACGAGCTGGTCGTGCCGGTCGATACCACCGTTCGCCTGCAGGTGACGGCCAGTCCGACTGGCGTGATCCACGCCTTTGCGGTCCCCTCCTTCGGCATCAAGGTCGATGCTGTGCCCGGCCGCCTCAATGAAACCTGGTTCAACGCTCGTGAGACCGGGATCTATTACGGTCAGTGCTCGGAACTGTGCGGCAAGGACCATGCCTATATGCCGATCGCGGTGCGCGTCGTGAGTGCCGACGAATATGAGGCATTTGTTGCTGCTCTGGCCGAAAGCCGGAACTATGACACCGCAGCCGCCGTGCTGCCGGCTCTCTAAGTAAGGGTCAGGGGAAAAAACAATGGCAAATACCGCTAACCTCGAAGCCCACGCCACCGGGCATGATCACGCCAGCCATGGCCACCACACCCCTACCGGGTGGCGGCGCTGGGTCTATTCGACCAACCACAAGGACATCGGGATCATGTATCTCGTGTTCTCGATCATTGCCGGTGTGATCGGTGGCCTGCTCTCGGGCGCCATGCGCCTGGAGCTGCAGGAGCCTGGCATCCAGATCTTCCATGGCTTGGCCGCCATGTCCTACGGCCTGGAAGGTGATGCCGCGCTGGACGCGGGCAAGCACATGTTCAACGTGTTTGTGTCCGCCCACGCCCTGATCATGGTGTTCTTCACCGTGATGCCCGCAACCATGGGCGGTTTTGCAAACTATTTCGCGCCGCTGATGATCGGTGCGCCTGACACGGCCTTCCCCCGCATCAACAATGTGGCTTTCTGGCTGCTGCCGCCGGCACTGCTGTTGACCGTGATGTCGATGTTCTTCGAAGGTCCGTCCGGTGCGCTTGGCTTTGGTGGTGGCTGGACAGCTTATCCGCCGCTGTCCACCAGCGGTCATCCGGGCCCTGCAACCGACTTCGTGATCTTCTCGCTGCACGTGGCCGGTGTGAGCTCGATCCTGGGCGCGATCAACCTGATCACCACTATCCTGAACATGCGCGCGCCGGGCATGACGCTGCACAAGATGCCGCTGTTCGCCTGGTCCGTGCTGGTGACTGCCTTCCTGCTGCTGCTGGCCCTGCCGGTGCTGGCTGGCGCCATCACCATGATGCTGACAGACCGTAATTTCGGCACCACCTTCTTCAATCCCGATGGCGGTGGCGATCCGATCCTGTACCAGCACCTGTTCTGGTTCTTCGGTCACCCCGAAGTGTACATCATGATCCTGCCGGGCTTCGGCATCGTCAGCCACATTGTGGCGACCTTCTCCCGCAAGCCCGTGTTCGGCTACATGGCCATGGCCTATGCCATGGTGGCCATCGGCTTTGTCGGCTTCGTCGTGTGGGCGCACCACATGTACACCACCGGCCTCAGCCTCGATGTGCAGCGCTACTTCGTGGCCGCAACCATGGTCATCGCGGTGCCCACGGGCGTTAAGATCTTCTCCTGGATCGCCACCATGTGGGGCGGCTCGATCACCTTCCGCATTCCCATGCTCTGGGCCATCGGCTTCATCTTCCTGTTCACCGTTGGTGGTGTGACTGGCGTGGTGCTGGCCAATGCGGGCGCGGACCGGGCTCTCCACGACACCTACTATGTGGTGGCCCACTTCCACTACGTGCTCTCGCTCGGTGCCGTGTTCTCGATCTTCGCCGGCTGGTACTACTGGTACCCCAAGATGTTCGGTTACATGTACAGCGAGTTCCTGGGCAAGCTGCACTTCTGGGTCATGTTCGCCGGTGTGAACCTGATCTTCTTCCCGCAGCACTTCCTGGGCCTCGCCGGCATGCCGCGCCGCTATATCGACTACCCCGATGCCTTTGCACTGTGGAACCGCGTTTCCTCGGTCGGCTACTACGTGACCTTCGTGGCTATGATCATCTTCTTCTACGCCACTTGGGAAGCCAGCCGGAAGAAGCGTCCTGCCGGTAACAATCCCTGGGGCGATGGCGCGACCACGCTGGAATGGACCCTGAGCTCGCCGCCGCCGTTCCACCAGTTCTCGACGCTGCCCAAGATCGAGAGCAAGGACGCGCACTAGGCGCTCTGGACTGACACCAATTGCGGATCGCGCCCCCCGGTGCGGTCCGTTCACCAAGGAAAGACCCGTGGCCTATATCGACAACAGCAGTGATGTTCCCGCCCTTGCCGGCGGTGCACGCGTCGAGGACTACCTCGCGCTGCTGAAGCCACGTGTCATGTCGCTGGTGGTGTTCACCGCGCTTGTCGGTATGCTGGTAGCGCCGGGCGGCATCAATCCTTTCATCGGCCTTATCGCCATTGCCTGCATCGCCATCGGGGCAGGGGCCTCGGGCGCCCTCAACATGTGGTATGACGCCGATATTGACGCTGTCATGAGCCGGACCCAGAACCGGCCCATTCCCGCCGGCCGCATGACCCGCGGTGAGGCGTTGGCTTTCGGCCTCATTCTCTCCGTCTTTTCCGTGACGCTGCTGGGCCTGGCGACCAATTGGGTGGCCGGTGCTTTCCTCGCCTTCACCATTTTCTTCTATGTCGTCGTCTATACGATGTGGCTCAAGCGCTCGACGCCGCAGAATATCGTCATCGGCGGCGCCGCCGGGGCCTTCCCGCCCATGGTGGGCTGGGCCGCCGTCACCGGCACGCTGAGCTGGGAAAGCTTTGCGCTCTTCCTGATCATCTTCCTCTGGACGCCACCGCATTTCTGGGCGCTGGCCCTCTACAAGCAGGGTGACTACGGCGCGGCCGGCATTCCTATGATGCCTAATGTCGCGGGTGAAAAATCCACCAAGTGGCAGATCCTCGGCTATTCAGTCGTGCTGGCTGCCTCGAGCCTGCTGCCAGTATGGCTGGGCTTCTCCGGCTGGCTCTATGGCGCGGTAGCTGCTGTGACCGGGCTGAGCTTCATCTGGCTGTCGTTGCGCCTGCTGCGCGCGCCCGACAGCGTCTCCATGCGCCGCACAGCACGAACGCTGTTCACCTACTCGCTGAGCTATCTCTTCGTGCTGTTCTTGGCGCTCTTTACCGACTTCATCGCAACGGGGATGGGAGTAATCTGATATGGCTCAATCTCCTGGCGCAAAGCTCGCCCCCAACGGCATGACCGCGGAACAGGAAGCAGCCTTCCGCAAGCAACGCCGCCGGCGTTCGCTGGCGCTTGCCGCCGCTCTGGCCCTGTTCGCCTTGACCTTTTACGTGCTGACCATCGTCAAGATGGGACCAGCCCTGTTCGACCGGGCAATGTGATGGCCGATACCACCGCTTCCTACCACCAGGCAGATCCGGGCAGGCGCAACAAGCGCGTGGCCGTGATGCTGGCCGGCGTGGCGGCCGGCATGGTGGGCCTGGCCTTTGCTTCGGTGCCGCTGTACCAGCTCTTCTGTCAGGTGACCGGCTTTGGCGGCACCACGCAAGTGGCCTCGAACAACCCTAAGGGCGTCATCGATCGCCAGATGAAGGTCCGTTTCGACGTCAATGTCGACCGCGCTCTGGCTTGGACCGTGACCCCGTCGGCGCCCATCACTGACCAGATCGGCCGCGTGGACACGGTCAACTACATCGCGACCAATAATTCCGACAAGCCGGTCACCGGCCAGGCGATCTTCAACGTGGTGCCCGAAAAAGCGGGCTACTACTTCAACAAGATCGAGTGCTTCTGCTTCACCGAGCAGACGCTGCAACCCGGCGAGACGGTTGAAATGCCCATCGTGTTTTTCGTCGATCCTGATATCGATGAAAACCGCGAACTCGATACCATCAAAGAGATCACACTCTCTTATACGTTCTACGCTTCAGACAGTGAGGGAAGCTGACCATGGCTGCCATTGAGAAGAACCATGACTATCACATGGTCGAACCCAGCCCCTGGCCGTTCGTAATTTCGGTCTCGGTCTTCGTGATGATGATCGGTGCCATTGCCTGGATGCAGGATTGGACACCCTGGCTTTTCTTCATTGGCCTGGCCGGTGTGCTCTACACCTTCTATGCCTGGTGGGCTGATGTCGTGAAGGAAGCCAATAACGGCGTCGACCACACCCCGGTCGTACAGATGCACCACCGCTACGGCATGATGCTGTTCATCGCCTCGGAAGTGATGTTCTTCGTCGCCTGGTTCTGGGCCTATTTCGATGGCTTCTTCCGCCTCGACGATGTCGAGCAGTATGCCCGTGTTGCCGCTACAGGCGGCCATTGGCCCCCGATAGGCGTGGAGCTGTTCGACCCGTTCCACCTGCCGCTGTTCAACACGCTGATCCTGCTCACCTCGGGCACCACTGTCACCTGGGCGCACCATGCCCTGCTGGAAAACGATCGGCAGGGGCTGCGCTGGGGCCTGGTGCTGACCGTCGCCCTGGGTGCGCTGTTCACCTATGTGCAGTATCTCGAATACAGCCACGCGGCCTTCTCGTTCTCCGGCAACTACTATGGCGCCACCTTCTTCATGGCGACCGGTTTCCACGGCTTCCACGTACTGATCGGCACCATTTTCCTGCTGGTCTGCCTGATCCGCGCTGAAATGGGTCATTTCACCCCTGAACGGCACCTGGGCTTCGAGTTCGCCGCCTGGTACTGGCACTTCGTTGACGTGGTCTGGCTGTTCCTGTTCGCCTCGGTCTATATCTGGGGCAGCTGGGGTGTCGAGCTGGCGCACTAAGGCTGGCGGGAAATCGAACAGAGGGCGCGGCGTGGCTGCGCCCTTATTCTTTGGAGACCCGCAATGGGCAAAGCTGAAGCTGCGCGCCGACCGGGGCTGCGCTGGACCGATTGGCTCTTTACCGCGCTAATGCTGGTTCTCGCCGTTGTTTGCGTCTTTCTGGGCAATTGGCAGATGGACCGGCTGGCGGAGAAGGACGCTCTGGTCGCGGCCGTTGATCAGAGGCTGACCTCTGATCCCATTGCGGCACCAGGGGCTTCGGATTGGCCGGCTCTCGATCTTGACCAGTGGAACTTCCAGCCGGTTACTCTCACCGGCAGCTATCGCTACACCCAGACGGTGACAGTGTTCACCAGCCTCGCCAATGCACGGGGGCGCTTTTCAGGCCCCGGCTATTGGGTGGTGACGCCCTTCGAGCTGGACACGGGCGGCACCGTCTTCGTCAATCGCGGTTTTGTGCCCCAGGAGTATCAGGAGCAGGCTGCGCTTGGCGATCTGCATGGTGACGATCCAGGCAGTGTGACCATAGTGGGATTGTTCCGCCCGGGTGAGGCGGTCGGCTTCATGGCGCCGGAGCCCAACATGTCCGACCGGATCGAATGGGTGCGCAGTCCCGAACGGCTGGCGGCCATGGTCGACCCGGCCCTTGCGCCCATCGCCCCGTTCTACGTGGACCTGCTGGCCGGTGGCGAGGGCGACCTGCCTCAGGGCGGCGAGACGGTGGTCAGTTTCACCAACAACCATTTCGGCTATGCGCTGACCTGGTATGGGTTCGCCATTGTCGCGGTGGTCATGCTCGGTTTTTGGTTGTTCCGGCAACGCCGGGCGCAGCGCAAGACAGCTTGATGAACGCCAGAACCTTGCGGCGGCGGTCCGCTTTGACTAGGTTGCGACAATTCTAGAAGGGCTCTTCCCCCCGATGCAGTTTGTTTCCACGCGCGGCCAGGCGCCCGCGCTCGGCTTCTCCGACGCAGTTCTGGCAGGACTCGCTGCCGATGGCGGCCTCTATGTTCCCGCCTCCTGGCCCCAGATCGGCGCTGAGGAAATCGCGGCCTTCAACGGCAGGCCGTATGCCGACGTCGCCTACACCATCATCTCGCGCTTCACCGGCGACGAGATTCCGGCCGCCAAGCTCAAATCCATGCTCGCGGAGGCCTATGCCACCTTCCGCCACCCCTCGGTGACGCCGCTGGTGGAGCTGGAGCCGGGCCATTTCGTGCTTGAGCTGTTCCATGGCCCGACGCTGGCCTTCAAGGATGTGGCCATGCAGTTCCTCAGCCGGGTGATGGATCACATCCTGGCCGAACGCGGGCTGCGCGCGACCATTGTCGGAGCAACTTCAGGTGACACCGGCTCCGCGGCCATTGAGGCTTTCCGGGGTCGTGACACCACCGACATCTTCATTCTGCACCCCAAGGGGCGCACTTCCGAAGTGCAGCGCCGGCAGATGACGACCGTGCTGGACGGCAACGTCCACAATATCGCGCTCGAGGGCACGTTCGACGATTGCCAGGACGCGGTGAAGGCCATGTTCAACAATCACGCCTTCCGCGATCGGGTGCGCCTTTCGGGCGTCAATTCGATCAATTGGGGCCGCATCGTTGCGCAGATCGTCTACTATTTCACGGCCGCGGTGTCGCTTGGTGCGCCGCACCGCAAGGTGAGCTTCACTGTGCCGACCGGCAATTTTGGTGACATCTTCGCCGGGTATTGCGCCCGCCAGATGGGCCTTCCCATCGAGAAGCTGGTGATCGCTACCAATGCCAATGATATTCTGAGGCGCACGCTCGATACCGGTCGCTATCAGATGGCGGGCGTTGAGCCCACCATCAGCCCGTCCATGGATATTCAGATATCATCCAATTTCGAACGGCTGCTGTTCGAGAGCGCCGGGCGCGACGCTGACGCGGTCAACCGCATGATGGCGGGCCTGAAGCAGTCACGCGGCTTCGACCTTCCGGAAAACGCCATCACCGCCATTCGCCGCGACTTTGCCGCAGGCACGACCGACGAGGCAGGGACACGCGCGGTCATCGCGCAGACGCACAAAGCCTCTTCCTACCTGCTCGACCCGCACACGGCCGTTGGTGTCGGTGTGGCCCGCCAGCAGGAACCTATCGGCGTGCCGATGATCACGCTGGGGACGGCGCATCCGGCCAAGTTTCCGGCGGCTGTGGCAGAGGCCTCTGGCATCGAACCGGCCCTGCCGGCCTGGCTGTCAGATCTCTATGAGCGGCCCGAACGGGTCAGCGTGCTGGCCAATGACCAGCGCGCCATCGAGGATTTCATCGCGGCGCGCAGCCGCGCCTGAACGACCTAGGAGAACCGCGGTCGTTTCGGCCGCCGGTTCAGGAGGACCAGTGTGAGCGTAAGATCGACGACCCTCGAAAATGGCATGGTGGTGCTCACCGACAACATGCCGCATCTCGAAAGTGCTTCGCTTGGCGTCTGGGTCAAGGCCGGGGCGCGTTCGGAGCGCAAGACCGAACACGGCATCTCGCATCTGCTCGAGCACATGGCCTTCAAGGGCACCAGCTCGCGCTCCTCGCTGCAGATTGCCGAAGCGATCGAAAATGTCGGCGGCGACCTCAATGCGGCAACTTCGATCGAGCATACCGGTTATTTCGCCCGCGTGCTCAAGGATGACGTGGTTCTGGCCGCCGACATTCTGGCCGACATCCTGCAAAACTCCACCCTCGACGATGGCGAGCTGGCCCGCGAAAAGCAGGTTATCGTGCAGGAGATCGGCGCGGCGCGCGATAATCCCGACGACCATGTCTTTGACCTGTTCCAGGAAGCGGCCTACCCGACCCAGCCGATTGGGCGCACCATTCTGGGCACGGTGGATTCCGTCCGCCAGTTCAACCCGGACATGATTCGCAAATATATGCGCCGCAACTATGTGGGCGACCGCATGGTGATCGCCGCTGCCGGCAACGTCGATCACGACGGGCTGGTGCGGGTGGCTGCGCAGCGCTTTGCCGATCTCGCGCCCAACGGCGCCCCCGACCCACAGCGGGCCGAATATCAGGGCGGGCAGGAGCGGCTGATCTCCGATCATGAACAGGCCCATATCGTGCTTGGCTTTGAGGGGCGTGCCTATAATTCGGACGGGTTTTACGCCGCCCAAGTGCTCGCCTCGATACTGGGCGGCGGCATGAGCTCGCGTCTGTTCCAGGAAATCCGCGAGAAGCGCGGATTGTGCTACTCGGTCTATTCCTTCCACTGGGCTTTTGCCGACAGCGGCGTCTTCGGCGTTGCCGCGGCGACTGGCGAGGACGAGGTTGCCGAACTGGTCCCCGTTGTTCTCGATGAACTGCGCCGGGCCACTGAAAACATCAGCGATGAAGAGGTGGTGCGGGTGCGCAATCAGATCCGCGCCGGGCTGCTCATGTCGCTCGAAAGCCCCTCGGCCCGTGCCGGGCAGCTCGCCCGCCAGCAGATCCTGTGGGGGCGTCCGATAGAAATGCAAGAAACGGTGGACCGCATCAATCGCATCACCGCCCAGCGCGTGCGCGATGTGGCCGAGCAGATTTTCACTGCTGGCACGCCGACCCTGGCCGGTATCGGTCCAATCAGCCGCCTTGCCGATGTTCAAAGCATCGGCGAAACACTCAAGCGCTGACCCCATGTTCTGGCCCTGGTCCTCGCCGGCGCCTCTGGTCACCCTGCGCGGGCCGCGCGTCATGTTGCGTCTGCCGCAAATGCGCGACTACGAAGCCTGGCACAGGCTGCGCCGCGAAAGTCAGGACTTCCTGCGGCCCTATGAGCCGCGCTGGACCGAACTCGATCTGGCGCGCCGTGTCTATGCCGCGCGCGTGCGCCGCACCCGGCAGGAGGTGGAGGAGGGCACCGACTATACCTTCTTCATTTTTCTCGGTGAGGGCCGCGACGAACTACTGGTCGGCGGCATTACCCTCTCCAATATCCGGCGTCGCGCCGCCCAGTTTGTCAGCCTGGGTTACTGGATGGGCCAGCCCCATGCAGGCAAGGGCCTGATGACCGAGGCAGTAGGGGTCGTCGTTCCGTTCATCTTCGAGGGCTTGGACCTGCATCGCATTCATGCGGCCTTCCTCCCCGGCAATACCGCCTCGCGCCGTGTGCTCGAAAAGAACGGCTTTGTGGAAGAGGGCTATGCCGAACGCTATCTGCAGATCAACGGCCGTTGGGAGGACCATGTGCTGATGGGCCTGACCCGGGAACGCTGGGATCTGGCACGGCTGGGCCAGCGCCATATCGACCAGTCGCGCTTCGCCTGACCGACAATTGCCTGTGTGTTGCCTCCCGGCAACAGGCAAGGACGCTTGTCGCAAGCATCAATCTCCCGTACCAAGTGAACGTTCCGCTGGAGGATCAAGAAAGACAAGGGCCTGTCCGGCCGCAACGCTGTCACCGGACTGCCGCCATAAAGAAGCCTAGCGCCGGATTTAACTGCCTTTGATGCGTCATTTTCTTGCATTCGCGTTCTGTCTAGCGTTCGCGCTGTTTGCCCTTGCGCCCGCAAAAGGGTTCGAGGTCATTTCCGTTCCCGAGGACGTCAACGCGGTCGACCTCTCCGAAGCCCTGGAGATTGTGCCGGGCCAGGGCGGTCGCGTGCAGCTGTCCACGGCCCCAGACGCGGACGGCATCATTCGTCGCATCGAGGTGCTCGCCAGCGACACTGGGACCAACCCCTATTTCGCACTGATCGCCCTGCGTAACGACAGCGACCAACAAATCCAGCGCCTCCTTGTCGCGCCGTTCTTCCGCCTGCCCGGCTCCGGCCTGTTCCAGCCCGATCTGGGCGAAAATCGCGTCACCGCAATAACACCCAGTGCCGGCATCCGGCCCGAACGCCTGCCCGATCCGGAAGCCGATGTGTTCGAGGTCACCCTCGATCCAGGCGCGACCATGACGGTCATTGTCGAGCTGGCTTCGAACGATCTGCCAGAATTCTATCTCTGGGAGCCCAATGCCTATCGCGACTATGTCAATGCCTTCACCCTGTTTCGTGGTGTCGTGCTGGGCGTCGCGGCACTGGCATCGGTGTTTCTCACCATCATGTTCGTGGTCAAGGGGCGCGGCGTGTTCCCGGCCACGGCGGCCTTTGCCTGGGCCGTGCTGGCCTATCTGTTGATTGATTTCGGTTTGCTCGGCCGCATTCTGGGTCTTTCGGCCAGCGGCATGCAGCCCTGGCGCGCTGCGGCCGAGGCCGGCATAGCCACAACGCTGGCTGGCTTTCTGTTCATCTATCTCAATCTGCACCGTTGGCACCTGCGCTTCATCCATCTGGCGCTTGGGCTGGCCACTCTGTTCCTGGCGCTCTTTCTCTTCGCCTTCTTCCAGCCAGCTATCGCGGCCACGATTGCGCGCCTGGTGCTGGCGCTGCTGGGCATATCGGGCTTCTTCCTGATCCTGCTGCTGGCCCTGCGCGGATATGACCGTGCGGTGCTGCTGGTGCCGACCTGGATTATCTACATGGCCTGGCTGTTCTATGCCTGGCTGGTGATTTCGGGCCAGGTCAGCAACGATGTTGCTCAGCCTGCAGTGGGCGGCGGCCTGGTGCTGATCGTCATGCTGCTCGGCTTTACCGCGGTGCAGCATGCCTTCTCGGAAGGCCAGGTGAGCATCGGCACATTGAGCGAGGTCGAGCGCCGGGCCCTGGCGCTAACCGGCTCGGGTGACTTCGTCTTTGACTGGAATATCGAGCGTGACCGCGTGACCGTCAGCGACGAGCTCTCGACACGGCTGGGCGAAAAGCGCGGAGCGCTGCGCGGCGCCATCAAGCGCTGGCTCGACCGGGTCCATCCCGACGACCGCGACCGCTTCAGAACGGCCTTCGACACGCTGGTCGAATTGCGGCGCGGCAAGGTGTCGGCCGATATGCGCGTCGCTGGGCATGACAGCAATTATCGCACCTTCCGCATGCGGGTGAAGCCGGTTCTGGGTGGCGATGGCCAGGTCAATCGTATTGTCGGGACGCTGCAAGACGTTACCGAGGACCGCGCCGCGCGCGAGCGCCTGCTGCATGATGCTGTGCATGACAGCCTGACCGGACTCCCCAATCGCCAGCTATTCCTCGACCGGCTGGAGCGGGCATTGGTGCGGGCGCGGACGCCGGGCGGCACCAAGCCGGCCGTGTTCCTGATCGACATCGATCGCTTTATGGAGCTGGAGGAACGCATCGGCCATTCCGCAGCCGATTCCGTGCTTTTGGCCATTTCGCGCCGTATCTCGCGCATCATGCGGCCGCTCGACACGGTGGCGCGCATTGGTGGCGATCAGTTTGCGGTCATTCTTTCCTCAGAGCAGGCGGCCGCCAAGATTGCGGAAACTGCCGAGCAGATCCGCAAGGCTCTCAAGGCGCCGTTCAATTTCGGTGACCGCGACCTGGTGCTGACCGCATCGATCGGCGTCACCATCTATGACAGCAATCCCTCGACAGCAGCCGACGTGCTGCGCGATGCGGAGCTGGCCATGTATTACGCCAAGCGGCTGGGCGGAGACCGCATCGAGGCCTATCGCGCCTCGGCCCGTTCCATCGCGTCCTACAGCAAGGCCAGCGAGGAGGATCTGGAGCGCGGCCTCAAACAGGGCGAACTGCATGTGCAGTTCCAGCCGGTCACGGACATTCAGACTGGCCAGATTGCCGGGGCCGAAGCCCTGATGCGCTGGAACCACCCCACGCGCGGTCTGGTGACACCGGACGAATTCGTCCCGCTGGCCGAACGTTCCGGCCAGATCGAAAAGCTCGGGCGGCTGGCTTTTGAGCAATCCGCAGCGCAGGCCAAGGATTGGCTGACCACCATAGGACTGCCGGAAGGCTTCTTCATCTCGGTCAATCTCTCACCCACCCAATTGGCGACCGAGACGCTGTTGACCGATATGCGCAATCTGGTGGCGCAGGATCGGGACCTGGCGGGCCATCTCAAGCTTGAGATCACCGAGAGCCAGGTGATGACCAATCCCGAACACTCCGCCTATATGCTGGAGGCCCTGCGTAATATGGGGCTGGGGCTGGCGCTCGATGATTTTGGCACCGGTCACTCATCGCTGAGCTATCTGCACCGCTTCCCGTTCGACACCATCAAGATCCCCGCGCCCTTTGTGCGCATGGGGACCGATACTGGCATCGCCCATACCCAGGGCCCGATCATCCGCGCGATCGTGGCGCTCGCCAATGATCTCGACCTGATGGTGATTGCCGAAGGTGTTGAGAGCCTCGACGAAATCGAGCGCCTGCGTCAACTCAATTGCCGCTACGCGCAGGGCTTCGCCTTCGGCACGGCGATCGTCGGCGCCGAACTGGGCAAGAAACTAGCTGCACAAATGGGCAAATAAGGGTTCCGCGCGGCGGAGCCTGTGGCTCAACCGTGCCCGGCTTCCGTGCTGAGGCTGGCCCGGGTGATATTGAGGATGGCGAGCGCCTTGTCGTAGCGATGTTCTACCGGCACGTCGAACAGCAGTTCGCGCTGGAACGGAATGGTCAGCCAGCCATTGGCCCCGATCTCGTCTTCCAGCTGGCCCGGCGACCAGCCGCAGCAGCCCAGAGCGAACAAAGCGGCGCGCGGCGCGGGGCCGAAGGCCATGGCCTTGAGGATGTCCAGCGTGGCGGTGAGGCCGATATCCTCTGTGACCTTATAAGTATTGCCGCTTTGGTAATCGCCTGAATGCAGCACGAAGCCGCGGCCTTTCTCGACTGGACCGCCGCGCATCACCGCCCGGTCGCGAATACTGTCAGGCAGGCGGATGACCGCATCCGGATCGCCAAGGTCGAGTTCGTCCAGGATGTCCGCGAACCGCAGATTGGCCAGTTCATGATTGACCACCAGGCCCATGGCACCTTCTTCGCCGTGGCCCACAATAAGGATCACGCTTTCGGCGAAGCGTTCATCTGCCATGTCGGGCATGGCGACCAGGAATTGCCCTTCAAGTGAGTTCATAGGCCCGATTGTAGGCCTAGCCTCCCTGCCTGCCAAGCGTACGGCACGTCGCATCCATCACGAAGGCCTGATGCTGGGCTATCTGGCTGTTCACCTTTACCTGCGCTAATGCCATGCCATGAGAATTCTTTTTGTCCCTCTTGTGTTTGTCTGCCTGGCCTGCCCGCCCGCTTTTGCGGGTGAAACACCATGGCAGGAGGTGGCGCCCGGCGTCGCTGTTCGGCTGATCAGCGCCGGCGCGCCCGATGCAACGGGCAAGGCCCTGCTGGCCCTCGAAATCGACATGCCCGAGGACACCAAGACCTATTGGCGGGTGCCCGGCGAAACCGGATTGCCGTTGGAACTCGACTTCTCCGGATCCAGAGGGGTGTCGCTGGCGAACCAGCATTGGCCCCATCCTGAGCGGGAGACGGTGGCGGGCTATCTCGACTATGTCTACTACGGCCACACCGTCCTGCCGCTCGAAGTTTCGATCGACGGGTCGGATGCCCTGGTGGATATTGAGGCTACGCTTGGCATCTGCTCGGACATCTGTGTGCCCGCCCAGGCTCGCCTGGCCTTCCCGGTCCTTGATGGCGCCGCGGACCCAGCCAATGTCATGCGGATCAACCAGGCCATGGCCGAAGTCCCGATCGCTTGGAGCCACGCGAACGAGCCCATCGGCAAGGCGCGCCTGCTGCCCGATGCCAGCGGCATTTCGGTGGAAATTGACCCTGCGATCGTCGATCCGGCAAGCCTTATCGCTGCCACTGATCTGACCGGTCCTCTGTTCGGTGCGCCGCAAAAAAGCCCGCAAGACAATCTAGTGCTGCTTCCCATCCTGGGCAAAACCGACAATAGTGCCCTGGAAGATTTGGAGGTCGAACTGTCCTTCATGTCGCCGAGGGGCGCCTATCAGGTGAGCCGGACGATCGAAGCCGGCACCGATGCGAATGTGGAAGAACCGGGCGACTAGGCCGATGGCCTTGTGTTGACCCGAAATGCCGCATATCGCATGTGCGTGAGTATTGGAGTAGGGCGGCCCGGCCGCCAGTAACGGGGCAAATCCAGCAATGATTGAACGCGGCAACCCGGTCCCTGCAGTCGGGGTCAAACTAGTGACTGCGGCCGGTGTGGAAGACACCACCAGCGACAAGGCGCTGGGGCAGGGGACACTCGTCATGTTTGCCGTGCCCGGCGCCTTTACGCCAACCTGCCACGCCAACCATCTGCCCGGCTTTGTCAGCAATGCCGCCAAGCTGCGCGCAGCTGGGATCGACCGCATCATCTGCGCCGCCACCAATGATCACCATGTGATGAAGGCCTGGGCGGAGGCAACCGGCGCGCTCGAGGAGATTGATTTCCTTGCCGACGGCAATGGCGCACTGGCCGCTGCGCTCGGCCTGGTCAAGGACATGAGCGGGGGTGGTATGGGAACGCGTTTTGCCCGCTCTGCCTTGATCGTCCGCGACGGAATTGTGGACGCCGTATTTATCGAAGATGCGCCCGGCGTGACGACCAGCGGCGCACCCGCTATTCTCATGGCTCTCGAAGCCGTCGCCTAGCCGCCAGGAGCCAAGCAAGACAATGACCCTGACCCTGACGTCCCTCCTGCGTTTATCTGCCCTAGGCGGCCTGGCCGTGCTGCTGACCGGTTGCTCCATGGGCTCCATGTTCGGCGGCGGCACTGCGGCCAACGCGAACCTGCAGAACGCTACCGCGACGCCGCAGGCCGTGGCCCAGGCGCAGACAAATGCCCTTCCGGTCATCGCCACCGAATGTCCGCCCATCAAGGTGCGACTGGGCGGCGAGGCGATGTACTATTATGGCGGCGGTCGCGTAGGCGATCCCAAATCGCTGCAATATCAGGGCGTTATCGACGAGACGTCGCGCAATTGCGTGGTGTCCAATGGCCAGATCACGGTCAATATGGGCGTCACCGGCCGCGTTCTGTTGGGGCCTGCCGGCTCCCAGTCGACCGTCAATGCGCCGATCCGCTTTGCGGTGGAGCGTGATGGCCAGGCCATATTCTCAGAGAAGTATACGCTTGCCGTACCGCTGACGCCGCCGAACCAGACTGCCGAATTCGTCAAGGTGGTCGAGAACGTGACCATCCCCTATCTGGGCGGCGAGAGCATCACCATCTGGGTCGGTTTTGACACCAGAGGATAACCAGACACTATGACACGCACCGCCACCTTCTATATCCGCATCCGCACCGCCTGACGGCGGTGCCGGTCCATGATGTGATTGTTCCGGTGGTTCGCCGCCGGAACGTCAGTACGTGCGGTGTTTCAGCCGTTCAGCTGTTGGCCTGAGCCCCGAAACGGCACCGTCTCGTCACTCGAACAGCTTTCGAGTTCGAACGAGACTTTCATGACAAAGAAGAGAAACTTTAATCGCACCCGCTCGCAGAGCTGGGACGCTGTCGCACACTGGTATTCGGGTTGGTCAGGTCGGGATGGTAGCCACTACCATCGCACCCTGGCGGTGCCCCTGCTGCTTGAATTGCTTGAACTCAAGGCGGGTGAGCGCTTTGCTGATCTCGGTTGCGGCCACGGCATTCTGGCGCCACCGGTGGCGGAGCTGGGCACCCGCTATGTCGGGGTCGACCTGGCGCCCAGGTTGATTGCCGAAGCGCGGCGCCAGCATGTCCGTCATGGGCGTTTTCTTGTGGGCGACGTGACTTGCCTGCCAGAGCACAGACTGCTGACTACTGGCGCGTTTGACGCGGCGGCCTTTCTCCTTTCCATCCAGGACATCAATCCGTTGGAAGAAGCGCTGGAAGAAGCAGCGCGACTGCTCCGTCCCGGCGGGCGCCTGGCCATGGTCATGCTCCATCCTTGCTTTCGCATACCCCGCCAGAGTGGCTGGGGTTGGGACGAAGGCCGCGGGCTGAGGTTCCGGCGGCTGGACAGCTATCTGTCCCGCCTGGCCATTCCGATGCAGGCGCATGGGCAGGGGACGACACGGAGCTATCACCGGCCTTTGGGCGACTATGTAACCGCCCTCAATGCCGCAGGCCTGGCCGTGACAGGCATCAAGGAAGTGGCGGATCTCACCGGAGAACAGAACGGCCGGGCCGACAAGCGCGCCGCACGTGAGTTTCCGCTGTTTCTGGGCCTCAAGGCGGTGAAGCTGGGCTAGGAAAGGAAAGGCCCGGAGTGTTCTCCGGGCCTTTCTTGCTTAATTATTCCGCCGCCTGGGACAGGTCCGCAGGACGTTCCCATTTGAGAATGGGCTGGCGGGCAGCGCGAGTTTCATCCAGCCGCCGGCGCGGCGCCTTCATCGGCGCAGCGGTAAAGCGCTCGGCATTACCTGATTTAGCTTCAGTCGCCAGCTCCGCCATCACGTCGCAGAACCGGTCGAGCGTCTGTTTGCTTTCGCTTTCGGTGGGTTCGATCAGCATGGCGCCATGCACGACCAGCGGGAAATACATGGTCATGGGGTGGAAGCCCTCGTCGATCAGCGCCTTGGCGAAGTCGAGTGTGGAGATGTCCGTGCCCTTGAGGAAGCTGTCGTCGAACAGTGCCTCATGCATGGTGGGATATTCGGGGAACGGCACCGAGAACAGATGCTCAAGCCTCGCCTTGACATAGTTTGCGTTGAGCACGGCATCTTGTGCCGCCTGGGCCAACCCGTCAGCACCGTGGCTGAGCATATAGGTCAGCGCCCGGACATACATGCCCATCTGGCCGTGAAATGCGGTGATGCGGCCAAGGGCCTCGCCCTCGATATGCTCGACCAGTTCCAGACCCGCTTCGCCCTTGCGGACGAACGGGACCGGAGCGTATGGCGCAAGCGCCTTAGAGAGCACGACGGGGCCTGCACCTGGTCCGCCGCCGCCATGTGGCGTCGAGAACGTCTTGTGCAGGTTGATATGCATGGCGTCGATGCCAAGATCGCCCGGACGAACCACGCCCATGATGGCGTTGAAATTGGCGCCATCGCAGTAGAAGAACGCGCCCGCCTCATGCACGGCCTGGGCAATCTCGATGACCTGGGGCTCAAAAAGGCCGCAGGTATTGGGATTGGTCAGCATGATCGCCGCGACGTCGGGCGAGAGGGCATCCTTGACCGCCTGAACGTCAACGGTGCCGTCATCGCGGGCCGGAATGGGCTTGACGCTATAGCCGAGAAAGGCAGCGGTGGCTGGGTTGGTGCCATGGGCGCTTTCCGGCACCAGCACGACCTTGCGGTGCGCCTCGCCCTTGGCTTCCTGCGCCGCCTTGATGGCCATCATGCCCAGCAGCTCGCCATGTGCGCCCGCCTTGGGCGAAAGGGCGACAGCAGCGGTATTGGTTAGCGTCATCAGCCAATGCGAAAGCTGGTTCATCAGCTCCAGCGCGCCCTGCACGGTCGAGACCGGCTGCAGCGGGTGAATATCGGCAAAACCGGGCAGGCGGGCCATCTTCTCGTTGAGGCGCGGATTGTGCTTCATCGTGCACGAGCCCAAAGGGTACATGCCGCTGTCGATCGAGTGATTGAGGCGCGAAAGACGCACGTAGTGGCGCATCGCTTCCGGCTCGGTGAGACCGGCCAGATCCAGCTTGCTCTTGCGGGCAAATCCGCCGAGGCGGTCAACGGCGAGGTCGACATCGGGAAGATCGACACCGGAATGCTCGGTGTCGCCGATCTCGAAGAGCAAAGGTTCGTCTGGCAGCAGCGCCGAGCCAGAGGCCGAAGTGCCCAGCGTGCCTATGCCGGTGGGGCGGCCTTGGGTGTTCATGGTCATGCCAGTTCCTCCGTCAGGGCCGCGCAAAGGGCAGCGATATCGGCCTCGGTGGTCAGTTCCGTTGCCGCCAGGATGACGAGGTTATCGACCTCGGGATCACCCGGCAGCAGGCGGCTGGCAGGGACGCCGGCGAGAATGCCACGCTGGGCCAACCGCTCGACGAGGGCGGCCGCAGGCTGAGTGACGCGAATGGTCATTTCGTTGAAGAAGGTTTTGTTGAGGACCGTGACGCCGGGCACACCATCAAGCGCATCGGCCAGTTTGATGGCATTGAAGTGGTTAAGCCGCGCCAGCCGGACAAAGCCCGCTTCGCCCAGAAGTCCCATATGGATCGAGAAAGCGAGGGCACACAGACCGGAATTGGTGCAGATGTTCGACGTCGCCTTTTCGCGGCGAATATGCTGCTCGCGGGTCGAGAGGGTCAGCACGAAGCCGCGATTGCCTTCGGCATCCACGGTTTCGCCGCAAAGGCGCCCCGGCATCTGACGGATGAATTCCTTCTTTGTCGCCATGAGCCCCAGATAGGGCCCGCCGAAGTTGAGGGCATTGCCGATGGACTGGCCCTCGGCGACCACGATATCGGCGCCGAGGGCGCCGGGCGCTTCGAGCAGGCCCAGCGAGACTACCTCGGTGACGACCACGATCAGCAGGGCGCCCTGGTCGTGCGCTGCCGTGGCTGCAGCTTCGACATTGCGCAAATGGCCGTAAAAGTCAGGGGTCTGAATGACGATGGCGGCGGTGTCGCTGTCGATATGGTCGAGAATGTCGCCCTGGCCCTCAGGGGAGGGGGACAGGCATTCCAGGTACGGATCGTCCTTGAGATAGGCTTTGACCACATCGCGGTAATGGGGGTGGAGGCCACCCGAGAGCACGATCTTATTGCGGCGGGTGAGGCGCCGCGCCATCAGCACTGCCTCGGCCGTGCCGGTCGAGCCGTCATATAGCGAGGCATTGGCCACATCCATGCCGGTGATCTTGGCCACCTGCGTCTGGAATTCGAACAGCATTTGCAGCGTGCCCTGCGAGATTTCCGGCTGGTAGGGCGTATAAGCCGTCAGCCATTCGGACCGCTGGATCAGGTGATCGACAGTCGCGGGGACATGGTGGCGATAGGCGCCGGCGCCGACAAAGAACGGGCCGTCGCTGCCGGCCTGGTTTTTGCCCGCCAAAGCGCGCATATGCGCCTCGACCATGAATTCGGGGCTATGGCCCGGCAGATCGAGTTCAAAGCTTTTCAGTGCCGACTTGGGGACAGCCGAGAACAGCGCGTCGATATCGCTGACCCCGATCACGCCCAGCATGTCGGCGCGTTCATGGTCGGAATGGGGAAGGTAGCGCATGAAGGTCCGGTCTGGTTAGAGGGTCAGTTCGGCATAGCCATCGGCATCAAGCAGGCTTTCGATTTCGCCGGCATCGCTGATGGCGAGCTTGAACATCCATCCGCCCGCTTCCGGATCGGCGTTGACCAGGCCGGGCTCGCCGTTCAGCGCCTCATTCACCTCGGTCACGGTGCCCGAAACCGGGGCATAGATCTCGGAAGCGGCCTTGACCGATTCCACAACGGCGGCCTCGTCGCCCTTTTTGAGCACCTTGCCCACGCTTGGCAGTTCTACGAAGACGATGTCGCCCAGCTGTTCCTGGGCATAATTGGTGATGCCGACAGTGCCGGTGGCGCCTTCAACGCGTATATATTCGTGATCGGGGGTGAATTTGGTTGTCATGGCGGGGCCTCAGACTGACTTGCGGAAATAGCGGTGGGGAACGAAAGGTGTGGGCACAACTTCGGCGGCCTGCGCGCGGCCGCGCACCGAGACCTGCAGTTTGGTGCCGATGACGGTATGGTCGGGCGGGACAAAGCCCAAGGCAATGGCCTTGCCCAGCGAGGGGGCAAAGCCGCCGCTGGTGACGACGCCGATGGCGGAACCGGCCATGTCGAGGATTTCGGCGCCTTCGCGGGCCGGTGCGCCTTCGATGATAAGACCGACCCGTTTGCGGGAAAGCTGGCCATCGCGCTCGGCCAGGATGCGTTTTGCCCCCGGGAAGTCGGCGGCCTCGCGGCGGCGCTTGGAGACGGCAAAACCCAGATCGGCTTCGATGGGCGAAGTGGTTTCATCCAGGTCGTGACCATAGAGCGGCAGCCCGGCTTCCAGACGCAGGCTGTCGCGCGCGCCCAAGCCAATGGGCTTGACGCGCGGGTCAGACAGGAGGGCGTCCCAGAGCCGGGGCGCGTTCTGTGGCGAACAGAGAATTTCGAAGCCGTCTTCGCCCGTATAGCCGGAACGGGATATTATGAGCTGCTCATCATCCCATTGGAACGGCGCATAGGTCATGAAGCCCAGCTCGACCACGCCTGGAACCAGCGCGGACAGAACGCCAACCGCCTCGGGACCCTGGAGGGCGAGCAAGACATTGTCATCGACGCGCTGCAGCTTTGCCCTGTCGCCGGCCGCAGCGGCAATGCGGGCAAAGTCGCCCTCCTTGGTCGCAGCGTTGACCACGATATAGAGCGCGCCGGGATGGTGGGGCGAGCGGGCGACCATAAGGTCATCCAATGCGCCACCACCATCATTGAGCAGCAGTGTGTACCGAATCTGGCCCGGCTTGAGACTGGCAATATCGCCACAGATCAGCGGCTCGATCAGGGCCGCCACAGCCGAGTGGTCGGCCTGAGCATCGCCGCTCGACTGGCCGAGGGTAAGGACGGCCGGACCCATATGGCTGACATCGAAGAGGCCGGCCTGGTCACGCGTCCACTTGTGCTCGGCCATGATGCCGGTCGGATATTGGACGGGTAGGGAATACCCGCCGAATGACACCATTCGTCCACCAGCTGCGATGTGCTGGTCATTGAGCGGAACGGTCAGCAGGGTCTCGGAATTGGCTTCGGCCATGGACTCTCTCGGGTTCAAAGGCGACACGACAAGGCTCCGCCACCGGCGGAAAATGCGTGCCCCCTCTGTCCTTGCCCTGAGAGATTTCCCGGCTGAGCGCCGGTTGCTCCTTCGGAGAGGCTTTTCAGCCTGCTTTCCAGAGTTGTGACCTAACTGCGGTCCTTTGGCCTGAGAGTTTCCGGGGCGGTTGCTCCTTCGGCGCTGGCGCGTGACCAGTCTCTCCCGCAGTTGTCGGCACCATGGTGGAGATTCACCGGGCCGTCAATTGGGGTTTGGTTTTGTCCCCGCTGCGCAAGCGCACTGGATGGAACACCCTCCCCTTGACAGGGAGGGATGGGGAGGGTGTTCGCGTCTTCAGAATCCGGCCCGTGGGGCCCCCTCCCAACCTCCCCCGTCAAGGGGGAGGTGCCGCTCTTGTGATTGTTGAGGTCTCGAGAGCAGGCTCCAAGACAAGAAAGGCGGGCATCGCTGCCCGCCTTTGTCATTCGATTTCGAACCGGATCAGTTCAGCCGGCTGGCCACATCGGCGATGGCCGCGTCGACGACCTTGCCGCCATTCTTGTTCATCTCGTCGGAGAGAACGCTGCGGGCGGCCTCGATGGCGATGTCTGCGGAGCGGGCCCGCACTTCGGCAATCGCCTGTGCTTCGGCCTGGGCAATCTTGTCTTCCACCGCAGCCGTGCGGCGAGCGACGAGATCAGCCAGCGACGCCTGGGCTTCCACGGTCAGGCGCTCGGCCTCTTCCTTGGCAGCGGCAACAATGCCTTCGGCTTCCTTTTCGGCAGCGACGCGCTTCTGCTCATATTCAACGAGCAGGGCGGCGGCTTCCTCGCGCAGGCGCTTGGCCTCTGCGATATCGGTCTCGATCTGCCTGATCTTGCCATCGAGCATCTTGGCGATGATCCCCGGCACGCCGAAGAACACCATGAGGCCCAGGAAAATCACCAGGCCGACCATGGCAAAGAAGCTGTTATCCAACCAATCTGGCATCAGACTTACCCCTTAACCTTGGCCACGGCAGCGCGAACGCTGTCGGCTGGAACATCTCCGACGATCTGGCCAACCACGGCCTGAGCCGTTTCAGCTGCGATTTCGTCGACATGGGTGAGCGCCTCGGCCTTGGTCTTGGCGATGCTGGCTTCGGCGGCACTGACCTTGGCGGAAAGATCAGCCTCGGCGGCAGCACGCTTGGTGCTCAGATCAGCCTGAATGGCTTCGCGCGTTTCGTTGGCAATACCCTGAGCCTTGGCCTTGGCTTCCGCCAGGGCCTTCTCATAGGCCGCGATGGCAGCATCGGTCTTCTGGCGATCCGCATCGGCAGCCGCCAGATCGGTGTCGATCAGCGTCTTGCGGTTGTCCAGAATGCCGCCAATGCGGGGCAGGGCCAGCTTGCTCATCAACAGATAGAGCGCGCCAAAGGTAATGGCGAGCCAGAGAAGCTGGCTGGGGAAAGTGGCCGGGTCGAAAGGCGGGAACACGTCCGAATGGCCGGCATCGCCGTATCCTTCGGTCGTGGCATGCGTGTCTGCGGTCGGATCGGCGTGAACGCCGTCCTCGACATGCACGGCATCAGCGGCGCCCGCGGCTTCTGCGCCGTGGTCGTCTGCCGGGGTTTCCGCTTCTTGAGCGTAGGCTTGCGTTACCATCTGGTAGAGGTCCCGTTAAATCCGGTCATCCAGTCACGATTGACTGGAGAAGGGAACGCAGCCGAACTTTGTGTCCGGCTGCGGCAATCTTGGTGCAGTCGCGCTATTAGGCGACGAACAGCAGGATCAGGGCAACCAGGAACGAGAAGATGCCCAGAGCTTCGGTCACGGCGAAGCCGAAGATCAGGTTACCGAACTGGCTCGGAGCAGCCGACGGGTTGCGCAGGGCACCCGAGAGGAAGTTGCCGAAGATGTTGGCCACGCCCAGGGCGGCACCAGCCATACCGAAGGTGGCAATACCAGCACCGATGTACTTTGCGGCTTCAGCTTCCATTTATATGTCCTTTCAAGCGACTTTTGGGTTCCGGTGGGTCATCCACCGGGAATGGGTGGTTAGTGGGACGGGTGGATCGCGTCGTTGAGATACATGCAGGTCAGGACCGCAAAGACATAGGCCTGGACTGCACCGACGAGAAACTCGAGGCCCGTAAGGGCAATTGCCATCAGCATGGGCAGGATAGCGGCGGCCCAGCCGAAAGCGCCAAGGCCCGCAATCATCATGACCGCAAAGCCGGTGAAGACCTTGAGGGTGATGTGGCCGGCAAGGATGTTGCCGAACAGACGAACCGAGAGGCTGATGGGACGCGAGAGGAAGGAAATGACCTCGATCGGCGTCACAATGGGGAGAATATAGCCCGGCACACCGGCAGGCACAAAGAGCTTGAGGAATTTGGGGCCGTTCTTGACGAAGCCGTAAATGATGACGGTGAGGAACACCAGCATCGAGAGGGCAAAGGTAACGATGATGTGGCTGGTGACAGTGAAGAAATACGGTACCATGCCAAACATGTTGGCGGCAAAGATGAACGTGAACAGGCTGAACACCAGCGGGAAGAACTTCATGCCGGCGGTGCCCGCAGAACTTCGGACCATCCCCGCCACGAACTCGTATAACAGTTCGGACGTAAGCTGCGCGCGGGTCGGGACCAGCTTCTTGCCCGAGGTGGTGAGCAGCAGGAACAGGGTGATCGTGGCCACGGTCAGCACCATGAACAGTGCCGAATTGGTGAACGCAAATGTCGTTCCCGACCCTTCGGTGCCGTCACCACCAAGGGTGAACAGCTCGAAGATGTCATAGATGACAAACTGGTGGATCGGGTCAGTACCGGCCATGGAGCCCTCTAAGCGTCATCAATTCTCATTCCGCTCTTCGTCTTCCGCCTCGGGGCCAAGATCGGCACCCTTGGGGGCAGGCGATGCGGCATTCATTTCCGCCACCACACGGATGACGTTCAGGATTCCAGCGGCAAAGCCCATCAGCAGAAGGATGAGCAAGCCCCAGGGGCTGGTTCCCAGGCCAAGGTCGATGAGGTAGCCGAGACCGGCGCCCACCAGGACCGCGGCGATGAATTCGGTGCCGATGCGCATGCCGCGCGCCATACCGCTCATCTCCGGGGAAGCATCTCGGGCGGATCTGTTGTCCTCCCGGTCGCGCTCCCGCTTGGCAGAGGCGATACGCGATGCAAGATCGTGCGTCACCCCCCGGGCGCTGTCTGATCGGCTCTGGTCGTCTGGCGAACTGGTCATCCGCTGCTCCCTTTGGCCGGCCATTTTCCGGAACTTCCGGACGCCCTTTTAAGTCGCGCGCAACATAGTGGTGGCCCCAATTGGTGTCAAGGCGCGCGGGGCTTGTGTAAGTGTCTGTTTTAGCTGGATGATTTGCTGCAACGCGGGGGTGCGGCATGCTGTCCACGCGCCGATCGCGGCGGAGTCAGGGCAGGGTGGGGGGATTCTTTCGTCTTGAGGCAGTGACTAG
>Ga0208522_1000162_pt1 | contig 44705 bp, 39 predicted proteins | sample ETNtaG_25_FD_185763 | JGI IMG/M metagenome (GOLD analysis project Ga0208522, IMG submission 185763) | Marine microbial and viral communities from oxygen minimum zone, Eastern Pacific Ocean - ETNP201302SV86 (SPAdes) (version 2) | ecosystem: Environmental > Aquatic > Marine > Oceanic ... | reverse complement strand
TACTTTCTTGGTGGACGGGACGATGGCCTCTCCCTTTCCGAGGGCAGCCCTCATCCCGCCGCCACCAGGGATGTGCCACATGGCGCCGTGTTCGATCTCTCCCTCTGCACCGACGATCGCTCCTTTCCCATAGCTATCAATAGCGTGAGGATCGCCACCTAGGTGTCCAACAAGCATCTCTCCCAGCTGATGGCCCAGGTCGCGTAGTTCCTCCGTGGCAGGGCTCAGATCGGCTACATAGTCTCCAACGAACGGATTGCTCACAACAGCCGCAGCGGCCCCTTTCAATGTGGGCCGACTTGGTGACGGGCCAAAATCGTGGTGGGTTTCTTCAACCACGACGTAGATCTTTCTTTGCCTAAATAACAAGGTGGTCACGCTCTCTCAGTTGTTGCGTCCAGGTCAGGTCGGAAGCGATTCGGCTTGGAGATGGTGCTAAATCTGCTTGCGGGTTAGAGCCGGGATAATTTTCCGGCCGTATACGTCAAGGGTTTCGTCCTTCTGGTCGTGCATTAGGTAGATGGCGAACTGGTCCACGCCGAGGCTCTCGAGCTCGCTGAGCCGAGCGATGTGGGCATCCTCATCGCCGAGGATGCAGAACCGGTCGATGACCTCGTCGGGTACGAAGTCGGTGTGCTCGTTGCCGGCCCGGCCGTGTTCCGTGTAGTCGTAGCCCTTCCGACCCTCGATGTATTCGGTCAGAGCCTGGGGCACCGCCGACCCGTCGGCGCCGTACCGGCCAACGAGGTCGGCTACGTGGTTGCCGACCATCCCTCCGAACCAACGCACCTGGTCGCGCTGGTGGGCGAGGTCATCGCCGACGTAGGCCGGAGCAACCACGGTGATGGTCAGCGATTCGGGGTCTCGCCCGGCATCGGCCGCGGCCTGCTTCACGGCGGCAATGGTCCACTCGGCGATCTGCGGGTCGGCCAACTGGAGTACAAAGCCGTCGGCCTTCCGGCCGCAGAGATCAAGCGCCTTCGGCCCGTAGGCGGCCATCCACATAGGTAGCGAGCCGCCATTGCGCCACGGGAAGGTCTGAGTGGTGCCGTTGTACTCGGCGGTGCCGCCCTCGGCCAGGCCCTTGATGACCCCCATGGACTCCTCAAGGGTGGCGAGATTGCAGGGCTTGCGACCGATGACCCGCATGGCTGAATCGCCCCGGCCAATGGCGCACACCGTGCGCTCGCCGTACATGTCGTTGAGGGTGGCGAACAGCGAGGCGATGACCGTCCAGTCCCGGGTGCCCGGGTTGGTCACCATGGGGCCGACCACCATCTTCTTGGTGGCTGCCAGCATGGCGCTGTAGATCACGAACGGTTCCTGCCACAGGACGTGACTGTCGAATGTGTACGCGTGGGTGAACCCGAGGGTCTCGGCTTGGCGGGCCAACTCGACCACGCGCCATGCCGGAGGGTCCGTCTGCAGAACCACTCCAAAGTCCATTCGCCCAGCCTTCCTTTCAGTCGTTACGGGGGAAGCCGAGGTCGACGCCGCTGGTCGACGGGTCGGGCCACCGACTGGTGATCACCTTGGGTCGGGTGTAGAACCGCAGCCCCTCCGGCCCGTAGATGGTGTGGTCGCCGAACGCCGAATCGTTCCACCCTCCGAACGAGTGGTAGCCGACAGGTACCGGGATGGGCACGTTGATGCCGACCATTCCGGCGTCCGCGTCCTGCTGGAACTGGCGGGCCGCCCCACCGTCCCGGGTGAAAATGGCCGCCCCGTTCCCAAAGGGGTTGTCGCGGATCATCTGGGCACCCTCGGCATACGAGTCGGCCCGCACCACCGACAGCACCGGACCGAAGATCTCGTCGGTGTAGACGCTCATGTCGGTGGTGACGTGGTCAAGCAGCGACACGCCGAGGAAGAAACCGTCGCCGTCAAATACCTGGTCCCGACCGTCGACTACTACCCGACAGCCGGCATCGGCACCCGCCTGGATGTAGCCGGCCACCCGGTCGCGAGCCTCCCGGGTGATGAGCGGACCCATCTCCGATGCAGGGTCGGTCCCCGGACCGATGACCAACTTCTCCATACGGACCCGGATGGCCTCGACTAGCCGGTCCCCCGCGTCGCCAACGGCGACGACCACCGAGATGGCCATGCACCGCTCGCCGGCCGACCCGTAGGCCGCCGACACCGCCGCATCGGCCGCCATCTCCAGGTCGGCGTCGGGAAGCACGATCATGTGGTTCTTGGCCCCGCCCATGGCCTGAGCCCGCTTGCCGTTGGCGGTCGCCGAGGCGTACACATACCGGGCGATAGGTGTGGACCCGACGAAGCTCACCGCCTTCACATCAGGATGCTCGACCAGGCGGTCGACAGCCACCTTGTCGCCATTGACCACGTTCAACACGCCAGGGGGGAAGCCTGCTTCCTGGAAGAGCTCGGCGATGAACAGAGGTGCTGAGGGATCACGCTCAGATGGCTTGAGGACAAAAGTGTTCCCACAGGCAATGGCGTTGGGGAACATCCACATGGGGACCATGGCCGGGAAGTTGAACGGGGTAATCCCTGCCACCACCCCAAGGGGCCGGCGCACGGTGTAGACGTCCACACCTGTGCTGGCGCCCTCACTATGGAGGCCCTTGAGTGCATCGGCGATGCCGCAGGCGAACTCAACGTTCTCGATGCCTCGGGCCACCTCGCCGCGGGCGTCGTCGAGCACCTTGCCGTGCTCGGCAGACAACCGTGCCGCCACCCCGTCGGCGTTGGCCACCAGCAGGTTGCGGAACTCGTACATCAACTTGGTGCGGCGGGCCAGTGACACCTCGCTCCAACCATCAAAGGCGCTCCGGGCCGAGGCCACCGCGGCATCCACCTCGGCCACCGAGGCCAGGGCGACCGTCCCGGTCTGTTGACCGGTAGCCGGATCGAAGATCGGACCGTCATTGCCGGACGTAGACGGCGACGCGACCCCGTCGATCAGGTGCTGGATCTCGTTCATCGGTTTCTCCTTCAGGGGACGGACCATCCGGGCCGCCGGAAACTACGAGGGCTACCGGAGGTCGGTGCTACTGGAGATAGGTCGACAGGCCGCGTCGGAGGTAAGCCCCGTGACCCTTGGCCCCGTGGTACTCACCGTCCTCGATCAGGATCCGTCCCTTGGACATCACCGTGTCGACCTTGCCGTCGATCGAATACCCCTCATAGGCCGAGTAGTCCATGCTCATGTGATGGGTGTCGACTGAGATCTCGGTCCTGGCCTCCGGGTCGTACAGAACGATGTCGGCGTCCGAACCCGGCGCGATCACCCCTTTCTGCGGATAGATGCCAAACATGCGGGCCGGCGTGGTCGAACACGTCTCCACCCACCGCTCCAGACTCAACTCACCCATGGCCACACCCTGGTAGATGAGGTCCATCCGGTGCTCCACGCCGCCGATCCCGTTGGGGATGGCCCGGAAGTCGTCCTTTCCAAGCTCCTTCTGGTCCTTCATGCAGAACGGGCAGTGGTCGGTGGCCACGATGGCCAGGTCGTTGGTCCGCAGACCCCTCCACAGATCCTTGTGATGGGTGTGTTCCTTCGTTCGCAGCGGGGGTGAACAGACATAGCCGGCACCAGCGAAACCGGGAGCCCCGAGGTGATCCTCCAGATTCAGGTACAGGTACTGGGGGCATGTCTCGGCGAACACGTTGTGTCCGGCATCGCGAGCCTCGGCCACCCTCTCAAGGGCCTCGCTGGCCGAGAGGTGGACGAAGTAGACGGGCGCTCCGGCTACCAAGGCCAGTTGAATGGCCCGATTGGTGGCCTCGCCCTCCATGCGAGAGGGCCGGGTGATGCCGTGGTACACGGGATCGGTCTGACCCCGGGCCGCGGCCTGTTCGGCCAGCACGTCAATGGCGATGCCGTTCTCGGCGTGCATGGTGATCAGCGCGCCATTGTTGGCCGCCTTCTGCATGGCCCGCAGGATCTGGCCATCATCGCTGTAGAAGACGCCCGGGTAGGCCATGAATAGCTTGAAGCTGGTGATGCCCTCGTCGACCAGGGCGTCCATCTCCTTGAGCGCCGCGTCGTCGACGCCTCCCAAGATCATGTGGAAGGCGTAGTCCACGGCGCACTGGCCGTCGGCCTTGGCCTGCCACGCCTCGAGGCTGTCCCGCACGTTCTCACCGGTCTTCTGGACGGCGAAGTCGATGATGGTGGTGGTGCCGCCCCACGCGGCGGCCCGGGTGCCGATCTCGAACGTGTCGCTGGCGAACGTGCCTCCGAACGGGAGCTCCATGTGGGTGTGGCAGTCAATCCCGCCGGGCACCACGAACTTCCCGGTGGCGTCCACGACCCGGTCGGCACCCGACTCGGCCGAGACGGCCATGGTCGACCCCGGTTGGAGCACGGCGGCGATCGTGGTCCCGTCGACCAGCACCTCGGCCGCGTGGCGACCGGTGGCACTGACCACCGTGCCGTTCTTGATGAGCGTCGTCATTGGTTCCCCCTTCGTGCCGCCAGCAGGCGGCTTTCCTGCCCGGCCCGTCAGCCCAGGCGTTCGATGATCCCGGCCAGCGTGGTGCCCGCCTCGTCGATCTCGGCCTCTGTCACCGTCATGGGCGGCGCTATGCGAATCACGTTGCCATACAGGCCGCCCTTGCCCACCAACAGGCCGGCGTTCCGAGCCTGCTCCATGATCCGGCCGGCGGCGTCGCCGTTGGGCTCGATGGTGCCCGGCTGCACGGTCTCGATGGCCAGCATCAGGCCCCTGCCCCTCAACTCGACAACCACGTCTGAGGCATCGACCGCGGGTTGCAGATGCCCGACGAGACGCTCTCCCATCCGCAGCGCATGGCCCTGGATGTCGTGTTCCAGCATGTACCGGATCGTCGCCAGCGCCCCGACGCTGCTCATCGGGTTCCCACCGAATGTGGAGATCGAGTTGCCGGGCAGCGAGTCCATGAGTTCGGCGCCGGCGATCACACCGCCGAGGGACAGGCCGTTGCCGACACCTTTGGCAAAGGTGAGGATGTCGGGCGTGATCCCGTGGGCCTGGTAGCCCCAGAAGTGCTGACCGGTGCGGCCCCACCCGGTCTGGACCTCGTCGGAGATGAAGAGGACGCCACGGTTCTCGAGTTCCTTCTTGATCGGAGCGAAGAAGCCGTCGGGGGGCGTAGCGAAACCGCCGACACCCTGAATGGGCTCGGCGATCATGGCGGCCACGTCGCCCGAGGTCATCATGTCGAAGACCTGGTTCAGGTCGTCTACGCAGGCGTCGGTGTAAGCCTCGTCGTCGAGATGGCGGAACGGGCTGCGGAGGCGATAGCCACCGTGCACGTAGTTGACCGACATGCCACTGACGCTGGTCGGTGACCACGACCTCTGGGCGGTGATGGCGATCGTCGTGAACGACCGTCCGTGGTAGCTGTTGCGCAGGGCCAGGATCTGGTTGGAGCGACGAGCCACGGTGGCCAGCATCAGTGCAGCGTCGTTGGCCTCGGTACCCGAAGTGGTGAAGAACACCTTGGCGTCGGGGATGCCTGAGAGTTCTGAGATGAGTTCGGCCAACTCGATCATCGACTCGGACAAGTAGAGCGTCGAGGTGTGGAACGTCTTCGGCGCCTGTTCTTGCACGGCCTTCGTGATCTCAGGGATGTCGTAGCCGAGGCTGGTGGTGAGGATCCCGCCGAAGAAGTCGAGGTAGCAGTTCCCCTCCACGTCATAGACGTGACGACCTTGGCCGCGGTCGAACGAGATCGGGGGGTCGTAGTAGAGCGACAGCCAGTTCGGTAGGACTGCCCGGTGTCGGCTCAGGAGTTCGGCGTTAGTGGTCATCGACGTCTCCGGCGAGGTACGGGTCAGGCCCGGGTCAGCGGGTCGTACATGTCGGGTCGGCGATCCCGGTAGAAGGCCCACTGGTTGCGAACCTCGTCGACCAGGTCCAGGTCGAGGTCCCGCACGATGAGTTCCTCGGCTTGGTCGGAGCACACGTCGCCCACGAACTGGCCCCGGGGGTCGACGAAGTAGGTGGTCCCGTAGAAGTCGTTCTCGCCCAGGTCCTCGATGCCTACCCGGTTGATGGCCCCCACGAAGTACATGTTGGCGGCTGCCGACGCCGGCTGCTCGAGCTTCCACAGGTAGGCCGACAGGCCCCGGCTGGTAGCCGACGGGTTGAACACCATCTGGGCACCGTTCAGGCCCAGGGCCCGCCACCCCTCGGGGAAGTGGCGGTCGTAGCAGATGTAGACGCCGACCCGACCCACGGCGGTCTCAAACACCGGGTACCCGAGATTCCCGGGGCGGAAGTAGAACTTCTCCCAGAAGCCCTTGACCTGGGGGAGGTGGGTCTTCCGGTACTTGCCGAGGTAGGAGCCGTCGGCGTCGATGACCGCCGCGGTGTTGTAGAGCAGGCCCTCCTGCTCCTTTTCGTACATAGGCAGGATCAGCACCATGCCGTACTTGGCCGCCAGTTCCTGGAACCGCTTGGTGGTAGGGCCGTCGGGGATGGCCTCGGCGTAGTCGTAGAAGGCGGCGTCTTGGACCTGACAGAAATAAGGGCCGTAGAAGAGTTCCTGGAAGCACATGACCCGAGCACCGGCCTCAGCGGCCTCAGCTAGGTACTTCTCATGGAGCTCGATCATCGACTCCTTATCGCCGGTCCAGCCCGTCTGGACCATCGCTGCCCGTACTTCGCTCGCCACCTTCGCCTCCTACATTCTCAGTGTCCGTGCCGACGCCACCTCCTCACGGCCGGAGCAAAACTTTCCAAACCGACCATTGCAGCGTGTCGCGGTCGCCGACAGTAGTGGCAACCTGAACAGATGGTTGGACTCGGGGGAACGTTGGACGATACAGGTGGGCTCCTCGACTGGCCGGCCTTACAGGTCTGGCTCGCCAGTAGCTCAGCGCCGGGCAATGGCCCAGTGGTGGCCTTCCAGGAACTGGCGGGCGGCACCCAGAACCACCTCTTCCACCTGACCCGCGAGGATGGGACGGCGATGGTCCTTCGACGGCCGCCCCGGCATCCCCGGCCGAACAGCAACGAGACGATGCTTCGGGAGGCCCGGGTGCTGGCCGCCCTGTCAGGAAGCGACGTCCCCCACCCGGCGTTTCTCGCTGTGTGCGACGACCCGTCGGTGATCGGAACGTGCTTCCACCTCGGCGAGGTCGTTGACGGCTTCAACCCTGGGTCAGGCTTGGAAGGGCGGTACGACGACCCGCGCTGGCAGCATGCTTTTGGCTTGTCGATGGTCGACGCCATCGCGGCGCTGGCCGCCGTGGAGCCGTCGGCCGTCGGGCTCGGGGACCTCGGGCGCCCCGTTGGCTGGCTTGAGCGACAAGTTCCCCGATGGCGATCTTTACTCGAGTCGTACGCGGAGACAGAGGGCTACGCCGGTCCGAACCTTCCTGACGTCGACCGGGTGGGGATCTGGCTAGACGAGCACCGCCCGCGCGAGGCAACTATCCGGATCATCCACGGGGACTTTCACCTGGCGAACGTGATGGCCCGACGCGACCGTCCGGAGGTGGCGGCCATTGTCGACTGGGAACTCACGACCTCAGGGGACCCGCGCCTTGACATCGCCTGGCTGTTGGCTACCTCTCAAGGCATCGGCTCGTTCCACGCTAGTGCCCCCGGATTCCCCCACTGGCGGGAACTCGCAGACCGGTATGCCGACCGAACGGGCCTCCCCCTTGAAGATCTGTCCTGGTGGTGGACGCTGGCGTGCTACAAGCTCGGCATCATCCTTGAGGGAACCAACGCCCGGGCGGCAGCCGGACGCGCACCAGCTGAGACTGGTCGCGATCTCCACGACCGCGCTGTCCAACTCCTCACCATGGCAGGCCGGTTGGTCGACGGGATCGTGCTGTGACGGGTCGAGGGTGAGGCACCAGACAGCCCGCCGACAGGATGGAGGCACGGTCAGACTCTTGTTTCGTCCCCCCCGGCTCCTTCAACAGCTGACGGGAGTTCACCAGCCCGTAGATCTCTCGGTGCCACCTCGATGTCGGGTGGTGAGCTGAGCGCATCACTACCCACGCCCAGTTCGGGGAACTTCCGCATAGTGGGCAGAAGACGGTCGTCGATCGAGCCGACCAGCTTGTTGTAGGCGCCGATCGCCGTCCCCAGGCCACGACCCGTCTTGTCCACGTGGTCGAGCAGGGTGCCCACCCGGTCGTAGAGCTCGGTGCCCAGTTCGGCGATGTCCCGCGCGTTCTCGGCCAGACGGGCCTGCTGCCAGCCCCCAGCCACTGCCCACAACAGGGCCAGCAGGTTCACCGGCGAGGCCAGTAGGACCCGCTGGTTCATGGCCTTTTGAAGGAGACCCGGCTCGGCACGCAGGGCGTCAGCCAGAAACGACTCACCGGGCACGAACAACACGACGAACTCGGGAGACGGCTCACCGTCCGCCTCCCAGTACTTCTTCCCAGCTAGGGCGCCGACGTGTGCCTCGAGCGCCTTGGCATGGGCCTTGAGCTCGGTCTCGACCACCGCCGGATCGGTGGCCTCCTGGGCACGGAGGTAGGCGTCCAGCGGAACCTTGGCATCTACGAAGAGTTGGGCACCGTTGGGGAGACGAACCTTCACATCGGGCCGGATCCGCTCACCAGCCCGATTCTCAGCCGTGACCTGCTCGGTGAAGTCGCAGTACGGCTCCATCCCGGACAACTCGATGACGTTCCGGAGTTGGTTCTCGCCCCACGCACCTCGAGCCGACGAGGAACGGAGCGCCTCGGTCAGCGTGGTGGTGGTGGACTGCAACTCCGTCATCTGACGGCCCAGCTGCAGGGTCAGAGCACCTACCGCCCCCTTCTCCTTCTCGTGGGAGGTCTGGAGGTTGCCTACGGTCTCACCGAGCTTTCGCATCTGCTCGCTGAACGGATCCAACAGGCCCTTGGTCTGCTCATGGACCGCTCCCATTCGCTCGGTGGCCAGCGTCAGGAACTGGTCGTTGTTGTGCTTCAGGGCGCTGGCCGCCGTCTCGGCCACCTGGGTCCCGACCTGGGCTCGGACCTCGGCCCCGATCTGGGCGACAAGCGCCGCGGCATCCAGCAACGGGGCGGAGGGCTCCACCTCGCCCACCGGCGCGGGTCGGCGAGTGGCCCAAACCACGGTCACGACCGCGATGAGAACGGAGAAGACGGCAACGAGGACCAGCACGGTTTCCATGCGTCGAACGTAGACGCGCCCTGTGACAGCGGCGCGGAGGGCCCGTTTCTCTACTCAGGTAGCCCACCCAGTGGGGTCGATGGCGCAGGCGAAGCCGCCCCAAGAACCTCCGGCCGCCCGGACCGCAGCGTTGGCCCGGGCCACCTCGATGAGACGAGCCAGCGCGGACCGTCCGTCCATCCCCGACGAGTCGAAGCCCCCCTGCTCGTCCACCTGTCGTACCCGCAACGCCCAAGCCACGCCGTCATCACCGGCCGGGTCCCAGAACGACACATTCATCTCTGTGTCGCCTTGGAACGAGCTGAACACCAGGTTCGTCGAACCGATGGTCGCCCACATGTCGTCGACCACCGCCGTCTTGGCATGTACGTACACCTCCTCGACGCCCCACTCCCGGCGCACCGCTGGAGCCGACAAGCAAAACCCGTCATAGGCCCCGAGGGCAGCCAAAGCCTCGTAACCCGCGGCGATACCCGGATGGGAGCGCGCCGCAGCCAGCTCAGGCATCGGATCGCCGGGCACCGACGCAACGACCAGCACCCCCCGGTCCAGCGCCTCACGCAGCGCCACCAGAACGACCCGGCTGAGCAGCACCTGATCCTCGATGTAGATGTAGTCCCTCGCCCCGGCGATGGCCGACAGGTACTGCTCCCGCACGGCGTTCTCACCATCCGGTAGCTCGTCGTACAACCCGGGAAGGACACTGCGCTGGATCTGCGCCGTGGTCGCCCCGGCCGACAGAGGCACCTCCGCCGGACGCCACTCCACCAAGTCATCGGTGCGGCCGTCGGGCTGATCGCCGGACCACGAGCCGTGCAATCGGTCGCGTTCGGACGCCCCGTTCCATCGCATCACGAAGTTGTCGTGCACGTCGGCCACACATGGGCCCTGCAACCGGCAGTGCACGTCGTGGATATTGGAGTACCGCTCACCGGGCGCGAATCCGAGCGATGGATCAGGTTGGGCGTGGTCCCGGCCGGCCATCGATCCACGGGTGATGTTGATGCCCCCCACGAAAGCCACCGCATCCGGCGTCCCGGCGTCGACTAACCAGACCTTCTGGTGCTGACAATTCTGACCCACCGCGTCCCACCGCACGTTCCATCTGGTGCCCCGAGCCGCCAGCAGTTCAGCCGAGGTCCTATCACCAGGAAAAACGTCGGCGGCACCCACACTGTGACCCTCCGGATGCCAGACCAACACACGTACGTCGATTCCACGCTTCGCCGCAGAGTCCATTAGTTCCAGAAAGGTGCCTCTACCACCGGGAAACCGCGCCTCCACCTCGAGAAAAGCGACACAAACCCACACCGAAGTTGTTGCCAACTCAACAGCGCTGGCAATTCGTTCAAAGGCAACCGCGCCGTCGACCAATGGTTCGACCAGATTCCCCGATCGCACCGGAAAGGCTGCATGAGCGGGTGGCGGATAGCGATCAAGAGCCTCGTCCACGGTTGAAAGTTACGTCACAGACTCGCGATCACCAGCACGGAAGGCCATAGGGTTCGCAACCGTGGGAAAGGTGCTGGTTATTGAACACGACGAAACCGGCCCGGTTGGTGGCGTCGGCGAACGACTTGTCGAACACGGCTTCGAACTACACCCCTTTCGCGTCTTGGACGACCCATCCGACCCTGTATCCACCAAGGAGTTTCCCGATCCGACCATCTACGACCTTGTCGTGGTGCTCGGATCCCAATGGTCGGTCTGCGAAAAAGGGCCTATCGAATCTTGGATTGACCGCGAGATTGATCTAGTTCGAAACGCACACGGATCTGGCACGCCCGTCCTCGGCCTGTGCTTCGGTGGTCAAGTACTGGCTGCTGCCCTGGGCGGTGAGGTAACCAAAGCGGATCGACCAGAGATCGGCTGGTACGAAATCGAGTCGGACCAATCAGAAATCGTCTCACCAGGACCTTGGTTCGAATGGCATTACGATCGGTTCTCGATACCCGACGGTTCTGTCGAGGTTGCCAGGTCCGAGGTCTCATCCCAGGTCTTTCGCTGTGGCAAGAGCGTTGGCACGCAGTTCCACCCAGAGATCACACCAGAAATCGTCACCAGTTGGGTCGCCGTGGGTCGCGAGGAGTTGGCCAAACTCGATATCGACCCAGAGCCGCTGATCGCTGAAACAGTCGATCGTCAGGCTGCCGCCCGCCGAAGGGCAGACCGCCTAGTCGACTGGTTCCTTGAGTAGCCGAAAGAGCCATGCCCCGGAAAGGGGCGACGATGCCTGACATCCAGATACTGGACAATGACATATGGGCGACACGGGTTCCCCATTCCGAGTTCAAGATGCTTCGCGCCCACGACCCTGTCGCATGGTTTGACGAGCCGGATGGGAACTCTGGTTTCTGGGCCGTCACGCGTCTCGATGACCTCGTGGCGGTTCACCGCGACCACCGAACCTTTTCCTCCCAAGTCGGGGGCACCGAACTTGAAGAACTCGAGAGGGATCCAGAGGCCCGCGAGGCACGACGGACAATGCTGGAAACCGACCCTCCCGAGCACACGAGAATCAGAAAGCTGGTCTCTCGCAGCTTCACCCGGAGAGCTATCGAAAAATGGGAGAGCACAGCTCGCACCCTCATCGCGGAGACCATCGACGAGGCCCTTGCCGAAGGCAAGGTCGACTTCGTCGACGCAGTCGCTCGACGCCTCCCGATTCAGATGATCAGCAAACTGCTCGGTGTGCCCGACCGGGATGCCGAAGAACTGTTCCACTGGGCCGACTCAGTCGTCTACCACGCTGATCCCGACTTCTCAGACGTGTTGTACGACCAGGACGACACGGACCCCTACCGGCTGCTCCCGTTTCGAAGTCCCAACTCCCTGAAAGTCTTCGAATACGCCCAGCAGCTTGCCGCCGAAAAGACAAGGAGACCCGAATCTGACGTGGTCTCAATGCTCGCGGGCTCCGACGCCTTGACTCCCGGGGAGTTCCAGACCTTTTTCCTCTTGTTGGTCATCGCAGGAAATGAGACCACTCGCCACAGCCTCAGCCACGGCGCCCTGGCTCTGGCCGAATTTCCGGACCAACTGCACCGGCTACGAGAAAACCCCAACCTGATTGACGCGGCGTCAGAGGAAATCCTTCGATGGGCCTGCCCCCAGATCCATTTCAGGAGAACCGCTACCTGCGACACAACCCTGGCGGGAGTACCTATCTCCGCCGGGGACAAGGTCGTTACCTGGTACATCTCGGCCAACTACGACGAGAGCGCCTTCACTGACCCATTCACGCTTGACCTGGGAAGAGATCCCAATCCACACGTGACTTTTGGGGGTGGAGGCCCGCATATCTGTCTCGGCGCCTGGTTGGCCAGGTTGGAAGTGAGGGTCTTCCTAGACGAGGTCGCAAAGCGCATCGACCGCATCCACCTCGTGGGCGAGCCAGAGCGAATCCGTTCGAACTTCATCAATGGCTTGAAGTACCTACCGCTCGAGCTGGAGGAGTCTCGCTGACTGCCGTCAACTACCTCTACCGAAGACCAGGCGTTCCGCAGCCGCGACAAGTTCGCCAATGGAATGCTCGTCTGCCGTGCCAAAGACATAGCGATCTGGGCGGATGAGGACTGCTGCCTGTCCAGCGAGGAGGAGATCAAGGTCGCCGTCTAGATCAACCAGATCGTCAACGAGGACCGTTTCACACCAGTTCCCTGCCTGATGAGGCACCCGGGACAGTAGATACCAGTCCGAGCCGCCAACATCGTCGAGCAGCACCGGTGACCCATTGGCCAGGACCCTTGGTTGCCGTGCCTGATGTCCGATTCTGTCGTCAGGCCCTGAAGAGAAGACCCCCTCCGTTAGCGGCGGAAGACGCGACCACCGCTCCGTGTCGTTCGCATCAGGAGCGGGAAACGCTGTGATCTGTCCTGAGACGATGCGCCCGGCTTCGATCGACATGGCTATGCATTTCTCTACATGGCTACGACGCTCCATTTCGTAGCTCTCCAGGATTTCCTCGGGAGCCGCGTGCTGGAGGACCGACTTCAATTTCCAGGCGAGATTGGCGGCATCACGAATTCCTGAACACATCCCTTGGCCGATGAACGGCGGCATCTGATGAGCCGCGTCGCCAGCCAGAAAAACACGGCCATCCCGCCAGCTTTCAGCCACGACTGCGTGGAACCGGTAGGCGGCGGCTCGAACGATTTCCCCGCCATCCCCGGGAAGCCATGGTCGGAGTAGTTCGCGAACTCTTCGATGGTCTTCGAACTCTTCGTGGCTCTCACCGTCCATGAGCTGAAACTCCCAGCGGTGATGGCCATGAGCGGAAGGCACGTAGGTCGCCGGCCTACCCGCATCACAAACCTGCTGGATCACCGAAGGTAGGCCGGCATCGCCGTCAAGCATCAGATCCACTACAAGCCAGTACTGGTCGAAGCCCCAGTCCGCCAGACCGATACCCAGGTTGCGGCGGGTGTTGCTCGAGGCTCCGTCGCAGGCAACGACGAACTGTGCATCGACGGAGTCCAGGTCGGTTACCTCTGAACCAAGGAACAACTCGACCTCAGGGAATCTCTCGAGGCCTTCACGAAGAACGCGATCTAGTTGCGGCTGTTGAAATACGTAGTCCTCGAACCACCCGAGTATCGGCGACCTCTCAAAGTCCTCGTAGGTGAAGAGCCTCTCCCCTGCGGAGTCGACGAACTCCATCCCTCGGCTTGGTTCAACGAGTTGTTCTACCTGGTCCGAAAGGCCCGCACCCTGGAAGATCCTCATGATCTCCGCGTCCAGATGACAGGCCCGAGGAAGCGGATATTCATCCATAGCGGCCTCGTGGACTGCTGTCTCCACTCCGGCTTGTCCTAGAAGGTTCGCCAGTAGAGCGCCGACCGGCCCACAACCGATTATTGCGACCTGCGGCACGTCCCTAGTGGGCTAGGTCCGGTACTGCGTCATGCCAACAGGTTGTCCCCCATGTGACTGCGAGCAGGGTGCAATCGGATCCGTCCGTCGCCCCATGCCAGTGGGCCTCACCTGGTGGGGCAACGACGAGGTGGCCAGGGTTGATCGTGACTGCTCCATCGGCCGATGTTCCTACGCGGGCTTCACCGGATACGACAAAGAGCAGTTGTCCACCGGGATGATGGTGCCAGTTGGTCACCGCTCCAGAGTGGAAATGGACCAGAGCTGTGTCAGGTTCCTGATCGTCTGCTGTCGCATGGAGCATCTCTAGTTCGACATGCCCGGTGAACAGCCCCCCGTAGCTGCTGTCTCGGTCACCACCGGTCACGACGATCATGAAGGATCTCCGGCAACAAATCGATTTCGGATCGTCCCGATCCCCTCGATGGCGGCCTCGACTACCTGACCGTCTTGCAGGTAGGTGGGGGGATCCATCGAATCGCCGACGCCACCAGTTGTTCCCGTAAAGATCAAGTCGCCCACTTCTAGCGTGACGTACCGGGACAGCCATTCGATCAGAACCGGTACAGAAAAGATGAAGTCACCGGTTCTTGCCTGCTGGCGAAGTTCGCCATCGACGGTCAGAGATATTTCGAGGTCGTCGCGATTCGGAAGGTCGTCTGGGGTAACAAGGACCGGGCCAATGGGTCCGAATCGGTCATAGCTCTTTGCCATGGAGAACTGCCGAATTGGAGGCCGGAACTGTTCGTTTCGGTCGCTCACATCGTTGCCTACCGTCAGCCCAGCGATGTGATCCCAAGCCGCTGATCTCGGAATCCGGATGCCGCTACGGCCAATGGCTAGGACGAGTTCAACCTCATAATCGACCATCTCTAGGTCATGCATAAACACATCGTCGTGCGGACCCGTGATGCAAGTGGAAAATTTGACCATCACATGCGGTTCGGTCGGAATGGCCTTGTTCGCCTCCTCTGCATGGCTTCGGTAGTTGATCGCAATGGCAATGATCTTTCCGGGTCTTGGCACCGGTGGTCCTAGGTCGGACTCGTCGATCTCCTGAGCCTCACCATCCGGTTGAACCTGGGCCAGCAGGGGATGATTCCTGAGATCAACGAGTTCCATCGGGTCACTCGAGATCTCTCCAGCGGTTGCCGACTCGACGTCGACTATCCGACCGTCGATGATCAGCGACCCTCGTCCTTCCACATTTGCTATTTGCACGAACTTCCTACCTAATCCGGTTTGTGAGTCGTCTACTTCTGGGCGGTCCAGCCACTGACAGGCTTTTCGAACCACATGTGCACCTGGCCAGTCCCGGCTGCTGATTCGTACTCCGAATACCGAAGGCCGGCCGCACTGCAAGCACTCCCACCGATTGCCCCGACCATCATCAGGTAATGGCCAAAGAAGCCCTCGGGGGCATGCCTTCTGTATTCCGGCTGGTACTCAATCACTTGACGGTGGTCTCCTTGCTCCCACCATCGAAGCACCTTCTCATCGGCTTCGCGGGCTTCCGGAGTCCGAATGTTGTCGAGGGAAGCCGATTCATGGTCGGCGAACTCCATCAAAGGCCAGAAGCGGTGGCTCAATCCCCCAGAGGCGAGCAGAACAACGCGCCGGTCGGACATGTCGATCGCCTGAGCCAAGAGGTTGCCAAAAAGCAGGAAATCCTCTGGAGTCGCCGTTTGGCAGACCCCAACCGACATCCACCTTTCGTCGCCCTGAAGAAACCCGAGAAGATTGATCGTCGGGTAATGAACCGGCAGGTAGGGATCGTCGCTAGCCAGGACTCTGGTGTCATCTCGAGCGGACGCTAGGGAATCGACCAAGAGGGCTAGGTCAGGATCGCCGGGCATGTCGTAGGGGACCTGGGACATCCCCCGAGGCAATTCGTCGGATGTGAACTTGCCTGCCCGTCGCTCGTGAGAGGTGACCACGTGCTCCACGGTCGTGAACCAGTGCGTATCGAATACGACAACGGTGTCGGGCTTCACGCGATCTAGGCACTCTGTACGCAGCCGATGAAGCCCCTCCACGAGTGAGAAGTCGTTGCCATCATTGAGTTCCCGCCGGAGAGCTTCCGGCATGACTATGGGTGGGACATGTGAGACAACGGCTGCACCGACGATCTCACCCATGGTCGAGACCTCGGTTGGTGATTATTGGCGAAGGCTGCATGTCGTCAACCCTAATCATTTGGGACCAAATGATTCAACCTGGGGGTGCGTCCGCCAGGCCGTCTAGGACGGAGGCCACCTCGTCAACGTCTGTGGTCGGGTTGATGAAGCAGAACCGGAGCATGGAACGATCCTCCCACCGTGTAGGCACGCAGAGGACGTTTCCCGCCCGGGCGTGATAGTCCGACCAGGCCTCGTAGTCGGCCGACTCCCACCCCACCCGTTCGAATAACACCACCGAGAGGTCGGGTTCCATGACAAGGCGGAGGTGGGGCCGGGACCGAATCTCGTCGGCCACCGCCCGTGTGGTGGCTAGCACTGTCTCCACCGCATCCCGATATCGGTCAGTGCCGTAGGTGGCCAGCGAGAACCAGAACGGTAGGCCCCGGGCTCGCCGGGTGAGGTGCACCGCGAAGTCGGCCGGATTCCACACCGTCCGGTCGACGCCCTCGAGGTAATTAGCAAATTGGGAGTGGGCCGCCGCCCCGTGTTCGGGTTCGCGGTACACCAGCGCGCAACAGTCGTAGGGAGCGAACAACCACTTATGAGGATCGACCACAAACGAGTCGGCGTGCTCCATGCCGGCGAACAGGGGCGCCACCGACGGCGCCACCATCGCCGCTGCCCCGTAGGCACCGTCCACGTGCAACCACAGTCCATTGGCCCGGCACACCTCGGCCACCCCGGCGATGTCATCAACCACCCCGGCGTTGGTGGTCCCTGACGACACCACCACCGCGAACAAGCCCTCGGCCACTGGATCGGGGCCGAGAGTGGCCAGCACCTCCGCGAGGGCGGTGCCGGTCATGCGCCCCCGCTCGTCTCCGGGCACGGCCAGCACCTCGCAGTCCATGACGGTCGCGGCGGCCCGGACCGAACTATGGGCGTCGCCGGTGGCCGCGAACCGCCACCGAGGCGGTGCTGCCCCGTCAAGGCGCGTCCGGGCCCGCTCCCGACTGGCCACCAACGCGCTCAGGTTGCCCATGGTCGCCCCCGATACGAAACACCCGCCGGCGGTGGCCGGCCAACCGGCCAGCGAAGCTAGCCAGGCCAGGGCCTGATTCTCCGCGGCGATGGCGCCCGCTCCGGCCTCCCACGTGCCGGCGAACATCTCGGCCGCGCTGACAGCCAGGTCGAATACCAGCGCTGCCTCGGTGGGGGCGGCGGGCACGAAGGCCAGGTTCATCGGGTTGTCCTGGGCTCGGGTAGCCGGGACCACCACCTGTGTGAACAGGTGTAACGCCTCGTGACCGCCGATGCCGTCGGGCACCACAGTGTCGCCGAGTGCCGCATCCAACTCGGTGGACGGTCGAGCCCGAGCCTGGGGATTTTGGCCACCGGTGATCCTGCGCCAACTCCAGTCCATGACCGACCGGAGCAGCTGCTCGTCATGCGGCCAGAACCGCGCACCGGTCATCGCTTATCGAGGGCTGCAGTGGTCTGAAGAATCTTGCGTAGAAGTCGGGCCAGCGTCGCCATCTCGTCGTCAGTGAGATCGCCGGTAACCAAGGCCTCCTCACGATTGAAGGCGGGCATGACCTCTTCGACCACCTTGTTCCCGGCGGGAGTGAGGATCACTTCAACACGGCGCCGATCCTCGGGTACTGCCCTCCGCTCGGCAAAGCCCTTTCGTTCGAGTGTGTCAAGCACCCCAGTGAGTGTGCCGCCAGAGATTCCAGCCTCACCTGCCAGCCGGCGCGACTCCTGGGAGCCCCAGATGCGCAACACGAATAGCACCGTGAATGCGCTCCACGAGAGTTGGTGCCGGCGAAGCACGTCGCGCTCCATGTGGTTTCGAACAGCAGTGGCTGTGCGGAACACATTGGAAACGGCAGCCAGTGATAGCAGGTCGAGGTCGAGTTCCGCCATGCGATCGCGAATCAGTCGCTCGGCCTCAACAAGTTCGTCGTCGCCTGCAGCAAAGGCCCGGGGCATATGTGGACACTACTATTTGGAACCGAACAATCTCCCAGACGGATTTCTTTCCGGAACGGCCCGCTGGGCATACTTCGGGTTGGTGGCACACCGAGACTCCGACAAAAGAGACGAGCGAGGCTAAGTAATGGGAACAGAGGAATACCGAAGGATCCGAGTTTTGTGGCCAGACCACCTGAACCTGGCCCGCGGCAAATACCTGCCTGCCCGTCTTGCGGAGCGGGGCACCCGACATTGTCTCAGCGTCTTCTCTCTGGGCTACGACCGAGATATGGGACCTACGCCCGGAACGGGATTCCTCGAGGGAATGCCTGACATGGAATGCCACTTCGACGTTTCAGAGATAAGGCCAGGCTGGGAAGACGGCGTTGGTGTCGTCGTCGGCGACTTGGAACGAAACGGCGAGCCCGTGCCCCTGGCGCCGAGAACCGTGCTTCGCAATGCAGTCGGCGCCTGGGAGTTGATGGGTTTCAAGCCGAAGGTGGGAATCGAGCTTGAGGCCTACATCTTGGAACCGGACCCCAGCGGAGGATGGCGCCCCTACAACGCACCTGGCTCAATGGTCTACGGCACTGGCGTGCGTACTGACCCAGAAGGAATCATGCGGGCGATCGATGACACCGGCGAGCGATTGGGCTTCCGGATCGAATCGATAAATGGTGAATTCGACATGGGTCAGTTTGAAATGACCCTCGAGTTCGATGACGCGATGCGATGCGCAGATGAGGTGTTCCTTTTTAGAGCAATGGCAATGGAGGTAGCGGCCCAGAAAGGGCACCTCCTTACCTTCATGCCGAGGCCAATTGCCGAGTATGGAGGTAATGGCCTGCACGTCAACTTGAGCCTGGAGGACAGTTCCGGAAACAACGCGATGCTGGATCCTTCCACTCCTGATGGACTCTCAGCGCTCGCCAAATGCTGTATAGCCGGGCAGTTGCACCACATGCCAGCGATGGCGGCGCTATGCGCTCCAATAGCCAACTCCTACAAGCGCCTAGCGCCTGGCCAGATTTCTGGTTATTGGAAGAACTGGGGCTACGACCACCGCAGCGCCACGGTACGGGTCAATCCGGAACGCGACGCATCAACGCGCCTCGAAAACCGTATGCCCGACGGTGCCGCTAGCACCCATTCGGCGATAGCGGCAGTCCTTACCGCATCGCGCCTGGGTGTGGAAGCCAGCCTTCCTTGCCCAGACGCTGAAACCGGAGACGCGTTGGAGACTGCGTCGACCACAGAGCACACACCCGACCACCTGGGTGCTGCCATCGAGGCCCTCCGCGCTGACACGGTGTTCACAACCGCGATTGGCCCAGAGATGGTCGACCAATACCTCGTCATCAAGGAAACCGAGTGGGGCAAGTACCTCGCAGCGAACGGGAGTTGGGAAGAAACGGTCGATCGGACTACAAAATGGGAGGAGCAGACCTACCTCCCTTATCTCTAGCGCCTGGAGATTGGGCCTTCTCGTGAGCATTGGTAAACCGGTCGACCTGAGGAAGTTGGAAATCGACCACAGCCCGATCCTTGCTCGGATGCAGAGCGAGGAACCAGCTTGTCTTATCCACTCCCTAGACGTGTGGCTGGTCACGAAATGGAATGACCTCATGCACATGGGTGCTCATCTCGATGTCTCCAGTGCCAAGGCAGGCCCATATTTCTTGGCAGAGGCTCTAGGTCCGAACATGCAGACCAAGGGCAGCCTCCAAGCCTCCCGCGCAGGTAGGACCCAACATGAGTAGAGACACAGTGGTATTCGTCACTGGTGGGGCATCAGGAATCGGCAGGGCCATTGCAAAGCGACTGGCGAGCGAGAGTTCTGCTGTCGTGGTGGCCGACAGAGACGTTGAGGGCGGGCTCGAGACTTGTGAGTCAATCGCTTCGGCCGGAGGGCGTGCGATTTTTCAGGAGATAGACGTACGAGATCGAGGTTCCATCAGGTCAGCTGCAGATGATGCAACTAGCCAGTTGGGTGGAATCACTGGACTCGTGAACTCCGCTGGCATTGTCACCATGACTTCTTTGGCCGATCTAACAGAAGAAGAGTGGGACCTGGTTGTCGATGTGAACCTGAAAGGAACTTGGCTGGTCACGCAAGAAATCGCGCGCGATATCGCAGCCACTGGCGGCGGATCCGTCGTCAACATCTCTACGGTCGAAGCTGAAGTGGTTGTTTCCTCCGCCGGCTACTGCCAGGTGCACTACAACGCGTCCAAGGGCGGAGTCAAGATGCTCACAAAGGCTCTTGCCGTCGAACTGGCCAAGTTCTCAATCCGAGTCAACGCAGTGGCACCCGGACCGATCGCAACCGACTTTGTCTCTTTGGAGGGCATTACCGCCCCAGAGACACTCGAAGCACTTAAGGACAGACTCCTGATCCCCCGAATCGGTCAGCCTGAAGACATCGCCTCAGCAGTGTCTTTCCTCCTGTCCGACCAGTCGTCGTGGATCACCGGGGTGCACCTCCCGGTAGACGGAGGTTGGTTGACGCGCTGAGGAGGACTATCTGGATGGGCCGATCGGTCCACCCAGATAAGCGGCTTGTACTACAAGATTTTGAGAAACCTCATCAGGGGTGCCGACAGCGATCACCTTTCCTTGATCAAGGACATAAACGCGGTCACAAATACCCGTGATGAAGTTCAGGTCATGGTCCACGACGAGAACGCCTGCCTGGACGAGTCCCGCTACTTCTCGGATCCGGTGGATCATCTGCTCCGACTCGAGGTCACCCATGCCGCTAGTCGGTTCATCAAGCAGCAGATATCTGGGGGCAGCCGCGGCCGCCCTGGCAAGCTCGAGACGCCGAGCATTCCCATAGTCCAGTTCACTGGCCCGCCGATGTCGGAGTTCCGTCAAGCCACTGGCACGAACCAAGAGTTCAACGTCCGGCTGCCAGCGGCCGCCCGTGTGCCCGGCCGCAGCTAAACGGGCAACCTCGATGTTCTCCTGGACCGAGAGTGCGGGAAACAACCTGAGGTTCTGAAAGGTTCTAACGATCCCCGCCCGGGCGATCAGGTGTGAAGGCAGACCGTCAAGAACATCCTGATCTAGCCGGATAGACCCAGCGCTTGGGGTGACCAGCGACGTGATCGTGTTCAGCAACGTGGTCTTCCCCGCGCCATTAGGGCCTATAAGGCCAACTACCTCATTGCTTGAAGCTGTCAGACTTACCCCATCAAGCGCTCGAAATCCTCCAAAATCAACGACAACATCGGTTACGCGGAGGAAGCCATCAGGGCGAGAGTCGTCGACTGGAGGAAGCTCTGGCTGCTTCTCGGTGGACTTCCTATCTGAGCGCCTCGCTATCCAATGGTCGGGCTCCCAGTCTCCCAAGACCCCATTCGGCCTAAATATCATGAAGCCGAGCATCGAAGCACCAAGAAATACGTCCGTAAGCCCGCTCCTCAGGACCCAACCGAGCAATGGAAGGTCGACTGACGGCCCAGCGAGGTAGCGGGTGAGTTCGCTACCGGTGGTGATGATCACCACGCCCACAAGGGCACCCACAACGCTGTTTCGACCTCCGACAATGAGCATTGTCAGGGTGAGCAAGGTGTATTTGAAGAAAAAGAGTCTCGGATTAATGCTTCCGAGTTCAAAGACCCGAAGAGTCGCTCCGATGGACACAACGAAGACAGACAGGAGAAGTGCGATCATCTGCTGCAGCGCTGGATGCACCCCCATCGAGCGCGCTGCCAGATCGTCTTCTCGCGCTGCCTGGGCGAGCCGGCCATACCTTGTTTCCTTGAAGAGCCGGGCTGCCACGAGGGCTAGAAGCAGCGCCAAATAGATCCATCCCCGCCCTTGAAGCGTCACCCCACTCAAGGGACTAAAAGAGAGTCCTGCCTTGCCACCGCGAGTCAGGTCAATCCAGTTCCTTGCGACTTCGTGAACCACAAACAACAACGCGAGGGTGATAACTGTGGCAGCTACGGCACCCGAGCGTGCTCCCGACCGAGCAAGCCCCAGACCAATTACGAAAGCAACCACAACGGCGATGAGGGCTGCAACCAACGACGACTGAAGCGGAGTCAGGTCCACTTCAGCTAAGCCAAACGGAGCATTCGGGATCTGCGCTGCCTTTCGCTCAGGTGAAATGGCGCAAATGGCAAACGCATAGCCGGCGATCGCCCCAAAGCCGATATGCCCAAAGGAGAGAACACCTGTATTGCCGATATAGATCTGCATTCCGAGAACAACAACTGCGTTGATGAGCATCTGGGTGACTAGGCCGTCACTCGCGGAGTTGCCGATGGCCGCGTAGACGGTCCCACCACCAACAAGAACCAAATACGTGGTTAAGGAGCCCGCTAGAGGGAGAACTAGGCGATCAACCACACGTCTGGGCATTACACACGCTCCGCCCGGCGAACGGTAACGAGGCCCTGGGGTCTGAAGACGAAGAGAAGCGCGATGAGGAGAAAGACGATCCCGTCGGTCAGACCCACCAGGCCTTCCGGAAGGCGTGAAATTAGGAGCACCTCTGCCATCCCGAGTATGACCCCGCCCATGACGGCTCCGGTGAGGCTCCCGAGTCCTCCGATGAGGGCGGCAAGCACACCTTTGAGCATTGGGCTGAGCCCTGCCGATGGCCCCGCCTGGCCGCTGCGCATTAGCCAAAAGACTGCGGCTACTCCAGCTAGCAAACCAGAAAGCGCGAAGGCACCACGAATGATCCGGTCACTTCGAATCCCCATCAATCTGGCGGCATCAAAGTCTTCGGCAGCCGCCCGCAGACTCATTCCGAACATCGTGCGCTGGAGCACCCAGTAGGTGGCCGCCAGCGTCAGGAGAGTGAAGAGAATGACCAGAAGGTCAAACACCTCCAAACTGACCCCTCCCACCCTCCAAGTCTGAAAGATCCAGCCGGGTCTAGGGAACTGGCGGAAGTTTGCAGAGACATACATGACGAAGGCGGCCTGCACCAAGAAGTGAACGCCGAACGATGTCATGAGCATTGTGAAATCTGGCGCTCCCCTTACCCAGCGAAAAGCAACGAACTCGATGGCCACCGATGTCAGGCCCGCAATCAGGACAATCGCTGGAGCAATAAGCCACCAGTCCCATCCAGCAGCGAAAAGGCCGTAAGCCGCGTAGGCACTCACGGTTATGAGTTCGCCATGAGCAAAATTCACCAGGTGCATCACCCCAAAGATGACCGCGATCCCAAGAGCAATGAGCGCGTAAATCCCACCGCGGCCGAAGCCATCCACGACCTGCTGAAGAAGTTCGGTCATACCGGGTCGACGTTCCGGCCTAGATAGGTGTCAAAAAGATCTTGGCGCGCGAGCAAGTCACGGGCGGGGCCACTAGCTACAACCTCTCCAGATCGCAGCACATATCCACGGTCCGCAACTTCAAGTATTCGCTGAGCACTCTGCTCAACGACTAGAAGGGTGAGCCTGGCGTTCCTGAGTGTCTCTATGAGATCAAACACAACATCAGCAAGCTTTGGGGAAAGCCCGAGAGTCGGCTCATCTAAGAGGAGCAACTGGGGCTCCGCCATCATTGCGCGACCTATAGCTAGTTGCTGTGCCTCACCACCCGAGAGGTAACCCGCCGAAGTGTCCATCTTGCTGCTCAAGGCCGGGAAGAGGTCTACAACCTCATTGCGCAACTCGATTCTCCTGGCAGTGGTCTTGGTGACACCCCCAACCAAGAGATTCTCATTGACGGTGAGGTCGGCAAAGATCCGACGGTGCTCCGGGACGAGCGCTAAGCCAGACCGGAGAATCCGATCTGGAGCCCAATCGGTAATGTCATCGTCGCCAAGCGAAATCTTGCCGCTAGAGGGCTTCAGAAGACCGGCAACTGTCGCCAAGAGCGTGGTCTTGCCGGCACCGTTCGGGCCGATGAGGCAGACAACCTCACCGGCCCGGACAGTCAGGCCAACTTCTCTTATGGCAGCGATCGCTCCATAACGGGTAGTAAGCGATTCGACTTCAAGCACCGACTACCCAGCACACTCAGTCAATAGTCGCCACAAGAGTTGGAGCACCGCCAACAACCTGGTGGACAAACACAGGCTTGTCGGGAACGCCTCCCAAACCCAAGTAGGTCAGGTCTCCGGTCGCCCCGTGGACATCCTTGGCGTTCTTGATCGCCGAACCAATGACTTTCGGATCGGTGGAGTTGGTGCGAACAAACGCATCGATAACAACCGCGATTGCGTCTACAGCCAAACCACCAAACGAGGCGTTCTCAAGTGGAGCCCCATGTGCTGTCTCATAGCTGTCAGCAAGAGCCTTGATACGACTGCCATCGGACGGGAACGAATGAGTGGTGTGGTAAAAGCCTTCGACCCCGTCGGTGAAGTAACCGCCCGTGGCCTCAAACGCGTCCGTCACCAAGTAGTTGGTCGTTACACCCGCTGCATCCATTTGGCCTCGCAAGACAGCGGCTTGGAACGACAACATGGCCGAATAGACCACGTCCGGCGCCTGTCCTCCACCTGCGATCTCGTTGACCTGTGTCGAGAAGTCCATATCGTCAATCGGTACGAAACCGTGGTCGGCGATAACTGATCCACCCCCGGCGGTGAAGACCGCGGTGAACACTTCGGGGTTGTAACCAAAGTAGGGGCCTGGTGCCGAGAAGGTGACCGCTGTGGTCCAACCTTGATCAAGCGCAAACTCCGCTGCTGCAGTGGCCTGCATTGTGTCGTCGAACGCGACCAAATAGGAGTTAATCGACGCGTCGGCCAACGTCGGCTCAGTCGATGCCACAAAGAGAACCGGAATTTCACCGGCGGTCACTTGGAGAAGTGGTTCTCCAAAGTCCGGGAATGGTGGGCCCAGCAGGGCCGAAGCGCCCCAATCAATGAGCGACTGGCTTGCACGCTGTGTCACCTCAGGATCGCCCGCGATGTTCTCCATCTTCCATTCGAGCCTTGTGCCCGACATCTCGTTGCAGTCGTTCAGGTCCGTTGCTAGTACGGCATCAATATCGATCCCAACTTCTTCGTCAATGCCACCGGCGCAGTTGACCAGAGCAACAAAGTGCTCCCCAGCTTGACTCGCCGGCATATCCGCAAAGCCGCCGAGATCAGACAGATCTGCCGCGTAGCCCACTTTCAGTGCTGACGACGAGTCCTCATCGCTACCGCAGGCTGCTGCGAGCAGGGAGAAAACGACTAGTGCACAAACAACCGCTGATTTCTTCACGCTCATTGCTCCCTTATAGGACGCCAGTTTCAGAGAAGTCATGAAAGTAGACCCCTAATCGTTTGGGGTCAAACGTTCAGGTCATGAGGCTCTAGCTCCTGCGAGGGGAACGAATGCCGCGGAACTCCCAGTCGCCACCGAGGGCGGTCGATAGGACCTCTTCGGACTCGGTGGGCTGGGCACCACAGTCGTCACGGATGGACACTGGACCGGTCACGATGGTGTTGGTAAGCGCCCCGATGCCCTCAACCTCCACGGTGACCACGTCGCCGGGCTGCACGGGCCGGGAGTTGGCCGGCGTGCCCGAGAAGATCATGTCCCCTGGGAGCAGGGTGATTGTGCGGGCCAGGTCGGCCACCAAGTAGTGCATGTCCCACGTCATCTCGTCGGTGTTGCCGTCCTGGGCCACCTCGCCATTGACCAGGGTGCGGATGCCCTTGCCCCGGAAGTCCCAGCCCTCGACCAGGCCCGGACCGACCGGGCACATGGTGTCCGAGCCCTTGACCCGCAGCATCGAGCCAGCATCGGTGTCACGGAAGTCATGCAGGCCGTAGTCGTTGCCGATGCTGTACCCGGCGATGAAGTCGCCCGCCTCGTCGGGGCTGACGTTGCGACACAGTCGACCCATGACGATGACGATCTCACCCTCGTAGTTGAGCCAACGGCATCGCTCGGGTCGCACCACCTCACCACGATGTGCGTTCAACGAGGACGTCGGCTTTTGGAAGTAAGTGGGCGCCGCCGGCAATGAAACCTGGAACTCCTCGACCCGGCTGACGTGATTGAGGTGAACGCAGAGGATCTTGGATGGCTCGCTAGGAGGCAGGTGCATGGCGTCAGCCTCGGAGATTCGGCGACCGTCGCTGGTCACCAACTCTTTGCCATCCACTGTCACTGGGACCACCGACCCGTCCAGCATGATTCGCCGGGTCTCTCGCGATCCGCTTCCGTCCGTGGCCACCCGCAGCTCCCAATCGGTCAATCCCGCGCTATTGGCGGGAGCAGCATCTTTGCATGGAAGTCGTTAGGGACCAAATGATACGCTCATCATCATGGCAAACCTCCAAGGCTTTACGTTCCCCCGCTCGGCCACCGGCCTCTCCTCACTGGTCCCCTCGCCTCCGTGGCACTACTCGGGCGACATGCTCACCATCGAGTACCGCACCGACCCAGCGGCCGTGGCTGAACTACTTCCCGAGCCGTTGACACCGGTTGACGACGACCCGGGCGCGGTGGCCATCATCTGGGCCGACTGGCAGTCCTGCTCCGACGACTTCAATGAAGTCGTTGATCCCGACCGACTCCAGTACAAGGAGTGCTTCGTCGTCGTCCGCTGCACCTACGAGGGCCAGACGTACAGTCGCTGCGTCTATATCTGGGTCGACAAGGACTACGCAATGTTGCGTGGCCACGTGCAGGGCTACCCCAAGAAGTTGGGCGACATCTGGGTCACCCGACCAGTCACGGTAGGCAAGGCCGGACCTCGACTTGAACCTGGCGGCCACTTCGGCGCCACCTGCTCGGCCTACGGGCGCCGACTTATCGAAGCCGAATTCACGATCACTGGCCCCAGCGACCACGCCGGCTTCGTGAACGCTTTGCCAATGATCCACCACCGATATTTCCCGGCCATCGAGGCTGACGGCACCGATTCGCTGCACGAACTGGTCACCATGCAGGGCTACGACGCTGAAGTCAGTCCGGCATTCACCGGCGACGTCGATCTCCGGGTATTCGAATCTCCAGTCGAGGAACTCAACCGCCTCGCTCCCAAGGAAATGATCGCCGGATACTGGCGCAGCGTGAGCGCCTCGTGGAACGGAGGCACCACTCTTGCCGATCTCCGCCCAGAAAGGGAATAGTGACCGGCAACATGGAGACGAAGGTGGCCTGTCACCCCTGGACACCGGACTCCGACGACGGCCACGTTGACCTGTCGTCACATGACACCTGGGTGGCCGGCACGCCGTACTCCACCTTCCAGCGAATGCGCGATGAGGATCCGGTGGCATGGGTCGACGAGGCTGACGGCTCCGGCTTCTGGGCCGTGACTCGTTACGACGACGTGGTCGACCTGAACCGACGGTGGGGCGACTTCACCTCCTACCAGGGCATCCGTCTCGAAGAAATGGATGCTGAGGAGACCGAGGCTCGGCGCACCCTCATGGAGCTAGACCCACCCGACCACACCAGGTTGCGCCGGCTCGTCAACCGGGGCTTCACACGTATGACAGTCGAGTCCTACGAGGAGCCGATCCGGGAGCTCACAGTCGAGATTCTCGATGAAGCACTCACCCTCGGCGAGTTCGACTTCGTGGCCGAGGTGGCCCGCTTGCTTCCGATGCGGATGCTGGGTCGGCTTCTGGGGATCCCCGACGACCATGCCGAGCAGCTCGTGGAATGGGGCGATCAGCTCCTGTCCAACTCCGATCCCGAGTACACCGACCACGTTGTCGATCAGGTCGACACCGACGAATTCCGACTTATCCCTTTCCGCAGCCCAGCCGGCCTGGAGGTCTTCCGCTACGCGCAAAAGGCAGCTGCTGAACGGCGGGGCTGCCCCCACGACGATGTGATCTCCCGACTATTGGCGACGACCACCGACGGCGAACCACTTAGTGATCTGGAGTTCAACAACTTCTTCGCTCTGCTGGTCGCCGCTGGCAACGACACCACCCGGTACTCGTTGACCGAAGGTCTACGGGCGCTCGTAGACCATCCCAAGCAAATGCAGGCTCTACGAAATGAGCAGACACTGATGGGAACGGCAGTCGAGGAGATCCTGCGGTGGACCACGGTCACCACCCACTTCCGGCGCACCGCTACCAGTGACCAGCGGCTCCACGGCCGCACCATCCGAAAGGGCGACAAGGTCGTGCTGTGGTGGGCGTCGGCTGACTACGACGAGCGGAAGTTCGACGACCCCTACCGGTTCGACATCCGACGGGACCCCAACGACCACGTTGCCTTCGGGCGCAACGGGCCGCATCTCTGTCTGGGAGCGTGGTTGGCCCGCATGGAGATCCGCATCACCCTGCAGGAACTGCTCGCCCGCACCACCGACATCGAGATCGTGCACGCCTCGGACCGCCTGCGTTCCAACCTCATCAGCGGCACCAAGCACCTCACCATCCAGACCGCCTGAGCTCAAAGAGGCAGTCCTCCGAGCCGCGTACCTACCCGGTCCCGGCCGTCAGCCCAGGCCTGGCCTGGCCAGTCATTCAGGTCAGATCTGGAACCAGGGTTCCGTCGACCACTACGGACACACCGTCGAGGGCCACCGTACAGTTTCGCATCGGCAGGTCGAAGTGGCCCCGGCAGAATCGGTCGGCCACCTCGTTGGCCCCGGTCGACCACAGGAAGTTCCCGGCGAAGGCCCGTAGCTCCGTGCCGTTCAGGTCGGCCTTGTCGTACAGCGGCAGGACATCCCACCGGCAGGCGTGGTTCATGCCCCAGCCCACGTGGCTGACCGCGTAGGCCTCCGGTTCGTCCCATGCAGCCAGGTACGACGAGAAGAGTTCGGCGTCCAACCCGTCGCCGTCAACGGACACGACGTGATCGTCCACCAGCGTGCAGGTGATCGGTGATCGCACGTATTCCTTGAAGGTCAGGTTGGCGTCACCCGGGGCCATGACAATGGTTCCCGAGGTAGAGCCGGCGGCCGGAAAGCAGAGCACCAGCCCGCCTGGCCAGTGGGCGATACCGCCCGGCTCGGTGACCGTGCCGTCCGACCCAGCGACCACCGCTCCAGCCAGGTGGACCGTGAGGTCGGTTCCGGCCACGGAGGTGACCTGCATGGTCGACGCCCCGGCCAGCAGTTGGCGTCCATGGGCCACCCGGTCGCTCAAAGATTCATCGTGGCCAACGCGGTCGAACACCTCCGGGTGCTCGTTGGACAACATCAGAATCCGGGCGCCGTCGGAAAGGATGGCCGGGCGTTCCTCAGCGTGCAGCAGGCCCTCCACAGTGCAGTCGGCAATGAAGTCGGCAGCTGCCAGTCCTGCCAGCACCGCCGGGTTGTGGGCGAGAGCCACCGACGCTCCGGTGGAGCGGATAGGGACGGGGCCCCGGTTGGGGAGCGTGGGCAGCACCACGGTCGACACCGCGGCACCGAGGCGTTGCAGGGCGACCACGGCCGCCTTGACCAGTTCAGGACGGCTGTCGTCCTCGGCCAGCACCACGGCCGTCTCGCCGGCGTGCACTGCACAACGGGCGAAGTGGTCGGAGAACGCCTCAATCCGATGCCACGGCACACTCATGTCAGTCCCCCCATCCCTTCCTGATCGGTTCAGTCGTCGTAGAGGCCAGCCCGGCCCAGTCGATCGCGCGTCACCTCGACGCTCCACGGAAGCATCGTGGCACCGCAGCGGGCGTCGCGATACATCCGCTCCAGAGCGCTGGGTCGCAGAAGCGAGCGGCCGCCACACACCCGGACCGCGGTGGACGCCACCTCAGGCGCCGTCTCCATGGCCGTCACCGTGGCCGACCAGGCCCGATGGAGTTGGTCCTCGGTCGGATCCACCCCTACCTCGCCAAGCACCCGGTAGGTCAGGGCCTGGGACCGTTCCCACGCCAAGCGCATCTCCGCCCACCCGTTCTGCTTCTGCGGGTGGTCCCGGCGTTCCGTCGACCCACCGTCGCCTCGCAGGGCGGCTGCCGTGTAGTCCAGCACCGCCCGCTGGATCCCCAGGTAGGAAAACGACAGCGTCATGTAGAAGTACGGCCAGCGGGTGGCCACCTGGTCGAAGCAACCAGGCGGCAGTAACTCCTGGTCGGCACGTACGAACACGTTGTCGAACAGCAAGTTCTTGGAAACGGTGCCCCGCATGCCCAGCGGATCCCAGTCGCCTTGGATGGTGATGCCCTCCGCGTCAGCCGGTACCCCGAGGAACCGGACCCGATCGTCGCCTTCGACCATGCAAGTCACGTTGTGACTGTCGGCGGCTTCGGACAACGAGGCGAAGATCTTGCGACCCGACACCCGGAAGCCCCCGTCGACGGGAACGGCCTGCGTGGCGAAGCCCGCGGTCTCCCCGGGTGCCCGCCCCTCGCTGAACGGCTGAGCGTGGATCGTGCCGTCCTCGACCACGCCACGCCACACGGCGGTGCGGCGCCGGTCGTGCTCCACTCGCTCCTCGTCACCCATCGAGAGGTCGTCGGCTATCTGGCCGATCAGCAACATGGTGGCTGTGTGCATGTTGAAGGTCAGCGCGGTCGAACCGCAGTGCCTGGCCAATTCCTCGGATACCAGGGCGTAGGTCGAGAAGTCCGCACCCAGTCCGCCGTGTTCCTCAGGGATGCACAGGGCAAGGAAGCCCGCCTCGCGGAGATCGGCGTAGTTCTCGTAGGGAAAGGCCGCATCCCGGTCGACCTGATCGGCCCGGGCCGCGATGGTCGGCCCCAGCGCTGCCATCTGGCCCACCAGCTCTCGCCGGCGGGGGGTTATCAGGTCGCTCATGTGGTGGTGTCCTCACGTATCTGGAGGGTCTTGAGGTCGGCGTGGAACTCCAGGGCGTGATCACCACCCTCGCGCCCCAGTCCGCTGATGCCCAAGCCACCGAACGGCGCCGTCAGGTCGCGAACCAGAAAGCAATTGACCCAGGTGGTGCCCGCCCGAAGAGCGCCACCCACCCGCTCGGCCCGCTCGGCCGATCCGGTGAACAAAGTGGCCGACAGCCCGTAGGCCGTTGAGTTGGCAAGCCGGATCGCCTCATCCTCGTCGACGAACGTCTGGAAGGTCAGGACGGGCCCGAACACCTCGTGTTGGACGATCTCGCTGTCATTGGACGCCGGCGCGATAAGGGTGGGCTCAACCCACAGGGCGTCCTCGGGCCGCCCGGTCCAACCGTCGGGGACATGACGGTGCCCACCCCGGAGCACCTTGTCGCCGGCCGCCAGCGCCCGCTCGATGAACCCCTCGACGCGGGTCACGTGGGTGGGGTGGATCATCGGAGTGATCGTGGTGGCATCGTCATGGGCGTCGCCGAGGAGGTGCTCGTCGGCGTAGGCGTGGAACCGGGCCAGAAAGTCGTCGGCCGCCGAAGCCTCGACGAGTAGGCGGGTCCCGGCCAGGCAGACCTGGCCCGAGTCGTCGTACTGGCCGGCTGCCGTGCGGGCCGCTGCATCCAGGTCGCTGTCGGCAAACACCACCAGGGCGCCCTTTCCGCCCAGTTCCGCGGTGAACGGCACGATGTTGGCCGCGGCAGCCGTCCCGATCGCCCGGGCGGTGGCCGGCGAACCGGTGAACGACAGGCGCCGCACCCGCCGGTCCGATGTCAGTGGTGGACCGATCTGGGACCCGATGCCCTGCACGACGTTGAGTACGCCGGACGGCAGTCCGGCCTCGTCGGCTAGGTCGGCCAGCAAGCTGGCCGACAGGGGCGACCACTCGGCAGGCTTGAGGACCACCGGGTTGCCGGCAGCCAGCGCGGGAGCCAGCTTCCAGGTGGCCAGCATGAACGGGGCGTTCCACGGCGTGATGACCACCGCTGGACCAGCAGGGAGTCGCTGCACACGGTTGGCGGTGCCGTTGGACGACCAGACCCGTTCCTCGTGCTGTTCGGCCAGTTCGGCGTAGGCCCGGAAGTTTCTAGCCCCCCGGCCGATGACCCGGTTGCGGAGGCTCTCGTGGCGCATCCCCATGTCGACGCACTCAACCGCCGCGATATCGGCCACCCGCTCGTCGATCAGGTCGGCCAGACGGCGGAGGTGGGGTGCCCGCCCGGCGGTACCCAGGGCAGCCCAGCCCTCGAAGGCCTCGGTGGCCGCGGCCAGGGCAGCATCCGCTGTGGCGGCGTCACCGGCCGACACCTCGGCCAGCACCGTCGACCAGTCCAACGGGGAGCGATTCTCGAAGGTGGTGGGCGACGACAGGCGACGCCCTCCGACGTAATGGTCGACGGAGACCGATACCCCAGCCACGGAAACCCGTGACCGCACTCCAGCGTCGTCGCCCATCATCGCCCTCATCCCAGGGCCCGGCGGACCCACACCATCAGATTCATTCGGGTCCGAAGTATCTGCATCAGTGTAGGTTGTCCCGGTCACACGCGCGTCCCCGGAGGTCTTCCCCGTGAGCGAACATCACCTGATGATCATCGGCGCCGAGCGCGTCGACGCCGACAAGGCCGACGAGGTCCGGTCGCCTTACGACGGTCGTGTCCTGGGCAGTGTCCCGGTGGGCACGACGGAACACCTCGACGCGGCCATCGCCACGGCAAAGGCCACTCTGGCCGCCGGAGCGATCCCCACCCACGAACGCGCCGCCATCTTGGACCGTCTGGCCGAGGCCCTTACGGCCCGACAGGAGGAGTTCGCCCAGAGCATCTCGGCTGAGGCGGCCAAGCCCATCAGCACTGCCCGCGTCGAGGCCTCCCGGGCCGTCGACACGGCCCGGTTCTCGGCCGCCGTGGCCCGGACCATGACCAGCGAAGCCCTGACGCTGGACGCCAGTCCGGCTGGTGAAGGCAAGACCGGCTTCATCAAAAAGGTCCCGATCGGCGTGGTCGGAGCCATCTCGCCGTTCAACTTTCCGTTGAATCTGGTGTGTCACAAGATTGCACCGGCGATCGCCGCTGGCTGCCCGGTGGTCCTCAAGCCGGCCTCGTCTACCCCGTTGACCGCCCTCCTGCTGGCCGAGGTCCTCCTCGAGGACTGTGGTCTGCCGCCGGGCTGGTTGAACGTGGTCACCTGCCCGGGCCGTACTGCCGCACATCTGGTCGAACACGATGACGTGGCCATGATCACCTTCACCGGCTCGCCACCCGTGGGTTGGAACATCCGAGCTACCGCCCCCCGCAAGAAGGTTTCCCTCGAACTCGGCAACAACTCGCCGATCGTCATCGAACCCGACGTCGACGTGGCTGCTGCAGCCGCCAAGTTGAAGATGGCGGCCTTCGGCTTCGCCGGTCAGACCTGCATCTCCACCCAGCGCATCTACGTGCACGAAGACATCGCCACTGCGTTCACCGAGGCCATGGCCGACCAGGCCCGCAGCCTCACCGTGGGCGATCCAGCCGATCCGGCCACCGATGTGTCGTCGCTCATCGACGGCGGCGAGACCGAACGGGTCGCCGCCTGGGTCGATGAAGCCACGGCAGCCGGGGCCACGCTGGTCTGTGGCGGCACCATGACCGACGGCGTTCTGGCCCCCACCGTTCTGGCCGACGTCACCGATGACATGAAGGTCAGTTGCATTGAGGTGTTTGGACCGGTGGTGGGCATTGCCACCTATACCGACTACGAGGACGCCCTGACCAGGGCTAACGCCAGCACCTACGGGCTACAGGCCGCTGTGTTCACCAACGACATCGGCAAGGCCCTGCGGGCCACCGAGGTCCTCGAGTACGGCGGTGTGCTCATCAACGAGTCGCCGTCGTGGCGGGCCGACCACATGCCGTACGGCGGCATCCGTGACTCGGGCAACACCCGTGAAGGCCCCGCCTACACGGTGCGCGAGATGACCGAGGACCGCCTCATCATCATCCAGCCCTGATCGCCTGTCGGCCCGCAGGCCGACAGGTACCAACCGAAAGGGTCAGAGGGTCTCGGCCCGGGCAACCAGCGCACTGATCGGATCAAGGATCTGAGGCCACGCCGCCTCGGGCATCTCGTGCCCCATGCCCTCTATCCACACCAGTTCGGCACCCGGGATTGCATCGGCGGTCTCCTGCCCACCCTGAGGCACGACGAGCGGATCCTCGGTGCCGTGGATGACCAACGCGGGAACCGTCACCTCTGCCAGGCCGGGGCGACGATCCTCGTCGGCCAGTGCGGCGAAGGCCTGACGTACGCCACCATCAGGGTGCCAGGCCCGCTTCAGGTTGGCCAGTGATTGCCGGCGGGCTCCCTCCTCGTCGAAGGTGAACCCCGTTCCGGCGTATAGGCGGGCAGCCGCGACTCCCGATGCCACGACCGTTTCGTGGTCCGACGGGTCCACGTCAGGAGCCTGCAGCGACAGGGCCACCTCCAGATCCATGGGGATGACCCTGGGCATCGACATGATCGAGGTCAGACTCCGGACCCGGTCGGGATGTCCGATGGCGATCCGCTGGGCGATCATCCCTCCGAACGAGGCGCCCACCACGTGCACCGAATCGAGGCCGAGGGCGTCTAGCAGGCCGGCAGCATCATCGGCTAGATCGGCCATGGCGTAGGGCGATTCGACGGACCCGCCACCCAGGAACGTGAGGAAGGCCTCGACCGGATCACCCACCGGGCACTGGTCGAACCACGTGCTGAGGCCGACGTCCCGGTTGTCGAATCGGATCACTCGGTGACCCCGGTGGGCCAACTGCCGACAGAAGTCCTCGGGCCACACCGTCATTTGGGCACTCAGCCCCATGATGAGCAGGATCGGCGGATCGGCGGAATCACCGAACTCTTCGTACTCCAGTGTCAGCCCATTGGACTCTGCTTGCGGCATGTCGCCGTCCTCCGCTCTCCGGGTGGTGGTTAGGTTGCCACGATGACTGATCCACTCTGGCAACGGACCGGCACCGAACTGGCCTCTCTGATGGCCAGTGTCGACGTGTCAGCTCGCGAGGTGATTGAGGCCCATCTGGAACGCATAGACGAGGTGAACGGCTGGCTGAACGCCGCCGTGCTGGTAACGGCCGATGAAGCCCGGGCCGCCGCCGACGCCACGGACCGGGCCCGGGCCGCCGGCGAGACACTGGGCCCGCTGGCCGGCGTCCCCTTCACCGTCAAGGACGGGCTGGACTTGGCAGGCCACCCAACCACCTACGGCATCCCGACCTTCGCCGACAACGTCGCCCCGGTCGACGACCCCACCATCGGCCGACTCCGGTCCGCTGGGGCCATCCCCATCGCCAAGACCAACCAGCCCGAGATGGCCATGCGGTTGGCCACCGACAACCCCTTGTTCGGCCTGACCCGCAACCCCTGGCACCCGGACCGTACGGCCAGCGGATCGTCCGGTGGCGACGCTTCGGCCATCGCCTCGGGCATGACCCCCATGGGCGTGGGCAGTGACCTCGGCGGGTCAGTCCGCAACCCGGCCTACGCGTGTGGTATCGCTGCGACCAAGACCTCCCTCGGACGCCTGCCCGTACACGGCACGTCACCCCGCGCATCCGAAGCTCTGCTGGGACGGCAACTCATGGCCGTCGCCGGCCCCATGGCCCGCTCGGTGGCGGACCTCGAGGCGATGTTGCGAGTCACCGTGGGGCGCCACCCGCGCGACCCCCGGTCAGTCGATGTGCCCCACGACGGCAGGAACTTCATCCGACGGGCCGCCGTGCCCACCGACCTGCCCGGTGAGCCAATCCACCCTGATGCCCGCGAGGCCGTTCGCCGGGCCGGCGAAGCTCTGGCCGCCGCCGGCTGGGACGTCGTCGACGCCACCCCACCCGAGATGGAGCGGTGCTACGACGTGTGGGGTCGGCTCCTCGGCGAAGACTTCCCGATGACCATGGAGGCCCTGTCCGCCGTGATGTCCGACGACGGCGCCCACCTGATCCGCTCCTCGATGGCGTTCTGGCCGGCTGGTGAGGTGGCACCCCAGGAAGTTCATATCGAACGCCACCGCCTGGCCCGCCAGTGGGCCTTGTTCCTAGACGATTTTCCGGTGCTGGTGCTGCCCACCTGGTACCAGCCGCCGTTCGGCCATCACGACGACCTCTCCGATGACCTGACCGTCGTCCGGGCCCTCTACGACGGCGTCTTCACACCCATCACCCCGGCCAACGTGCTCGGCCTTCCCGCCACCCAGATCCCAATCGGATGCAACGCCGACGGTGTGCCCCTCGGCGTGCAGTTCATGGCCGACCGTCACCGAGAGGACCGCACCCTCGCGGCGGCCGCCGTCGTCGAGGCAGCCCACCCGCCCATCACTCCCATTGATCCCGTTCAGGATTGACCTGCGTTAAACCGGCTTGGTCGCCCGAACGACCTTGGCCGGGACGCCGGCCACCACCTCGTAGGTACCGGCGGCATCCAGCCCCAGAGCCACCATGGCCACGGCGATGGCTTCCACGTCGACCGGCGTCAACTCGGCCTCGTGACCGGCAAACTCTCCATGGTCGGGATGGGTCGGGTCGTCATAGTCCTCGTCGACCAGTACCAGCCGGCCGCCTGGCGCCAACACCCGCGCAAACTCGGCGAACGCCGCCTCATGGTCGACCCAGTGGTGCATGGCGTTACCCGCCCAGAGCACTTCAGTGGATCCCCCGGCCACCGGCAGGTCCTCGGCCACCCCGGGTTCGACGGTGATCCTCCGCCGACTCCGGTTGAATAATCGTCGCCCCCGGGCCACCAGGCGCATGGTGCCGCCCGGCTCCACGGCCACCACGTGGGCACCACGCCTGGCTGCCAGAACCGTGGCTGCACCCATGCCGGCTCCCACGTCTAGACCACGCTCACCGGGCTGAGGAGCTGCCAGGTCGACGATGGCCCGGTTCAGGTCGGTCTGCCAGAAGGTGCGGATCTTTCGAAGCCATCGAAGCTCAGCCATCAGGCCCTTGTCGTGTTCATGTCGGTAACTCTCGTGGACCATGGTGCGGAGCCTGCCATGGCCCGACCGCCACCACCGATTCGAGGCGACTCACCAGGACCACCCGTGGAATACTCCCCCGATGACCCAGCGATTCAAGACAGGGAACCCCCAACCCCTCGGCGGCAACGAGATGCCCCGCTTCGGCGGCATTGCCACCTTCATGCGCCTTCCCGGCACCACCGAGCCGGCTGACCTGGACGTCGCCGTGGTGGGCGTCCCCATGGACATCGGCACCTCCAACCGGCCGGGCGCCCGCTTCGGCCCTCGCGACATCCGCTCCGAATCGGTGCTGCTTCGCCCCTACAACATGGCCACCCGGGCCGCCCCGTTCGACAGCCTCCGCATCGATGACACGGGCGACGTGGCAGCCAGCCCCTTCGACCTGGGGGCCGCCGTGGATGCCATCGAGGCCCACTACGTCGACCTGCTGGCCCACGACGTGATCACCGCGTCAATGGGCGGCGACCACACCATCGTGCTGCCCATCCTGCGAGCCATGGCCAGTAAGCACGGCCCAGTCGGGCTGATCCACGTGGACGCCCACACCGACATCAACGACACCATGTTCGGCTCCAAGGTGGCACACGGCACCCCGTTCCGGAGGGCCGTCGAAGAAGGCCTGCTGGACAGCAACCGTGTCGTCCAGATCGGTGTTCGGGGCACCGGCTATGCGGCCGATGACTTCGACTGGTCGCGGGAGCAGGGCTTCCGGGTCGTTCAGGCCGAGGAATGCTGGCACCGCAGCCTCGAACCGCTCATGGCCGAGGTGCGCGAACAGGTGGACGGAGGCCCCGTCTACCTGAGCTTCGACATCGACGGCCTGGACCCCGCGTACGCACCCGGCACCGGCACGCCCGAGGTCGGTGGCCTCACCATGCCCCAGGGCCTCGAGGTGATCCGGGGTTGCCGTGGTCTGGACCTCGTGGGATGCGACCTCGTCGAGGTGGCCCCCATCTACGACACCACCGGCATGACCAGTCTGGTGGCCGCCAACCTCCTCTACGAGATGCTCTGTGTGCTCCCCGGCGTCGACGTCCGTGGCTGAGGATCTGACGAGTAACGGTGAGCCCTCCAAGACCGGGCCCAGCCTTGCTCCCTACTTCCTGATCCTGTTCGGGGCGTCAGCGGGGCTGGGGTCGATCATCGTGCTGCTTGCCGAGATCCGCAGTGAGCTCGGGTTCACCGATACCGGGATCGGCCTGGCCATCGCTGCGGGATTCGCGGCGGCCTTCGTGGCCAACATCAGCATGGCCCCCCAAGCCGACCGGGGCCGGGCCCCGGCCATGCTTCGCGGCGGCCTCGCCCTCGGCGTCGTCGGCATGGTGCTCTTGGCCGTCGGCCAGGATCTTTGGCACTACGTGCTCGGGCGGGCGGTCTTCGGCTTCGCCCTGGGCACTGCCGGCCCGGCGGCCCGACGCACGGTCATCGTGGCCGATCCGACGAACCTGGGACGCAACATGGGTCGCCTTGGAGCGTGGGACGTCGGCGGCTTCGTGGCCGGTCCGATGATCGCCTCCCTGCTGGCCGGTATCGGTGGCTTTCGGTTCACGTTCTGGGCCATGGCCGTCGCATTGGCCATGCTGCTGCCCGTCTCCTTCCGGGCCCAACCCGACACGGCGGCACGAGACGAGGAGGGCCTCGGCCTCAAGGGCCTGCTTCGCATCCGCCGCCTGGTGGGCGCCTTCTTCGTGGTGGCGGCCTACTTCGTGTTCATCGGTGCCTTCGAGGCCGTGTGGGTCCTCGAGATGGATACCCGCGGCGCCACCCAGACCACTCTGGCGGTCGGGATCACCCTGGCGGCTCTCCCCATCGCCCTGCTGTCCCCACTGGGTGGCTCGCTGGCCCAGCGGTACGGCGCCCGCCGGTGGGCCATCGGAGGCCTGGCCAGCATCACCCTGCTGACCACCTTCTACGGCGTCGTCCCCGGAGTGGCCGCCCTGGTGGCCATCACCATGGCCACCTCGGTAATGGAGGGCTTCACCTTCCCGTCGGCCCCCATGCTGGTGGCCGCCGCAGTGGCCGAGAACCGACAGGCCTCCGCGCAGGGCCTCATGGGTGCCGTCGAGGTGGCCACGGCCGCGGTGGCAGCCATGATCATTGCCATGATCTACGACAGCCACGGTGACCTCACGGCCTGGATTGTCACCGCCTCCACCATGGCGATCCTTTTGCTGATTGGTGCCATACTCACGCGACCCACCGACCGTCAGCTCGTCCAACCCGGCGTCCCCACCGACCCGATCAGGAGGCCCTTTCAATGACCAACGCCCTGCTCCACCCGTTTTCCCCACCGGCCATGCCCGAGGGCGACTTCATCGACATCGTCCGCGGCGAGGGCTCGCTCGTCTACGACGCCTCCGGCAAGGACTATGTCGACGCCATGGCCAACCTCTGGCTCTGTCAGGTCGGCCACGGACGTACCGAGATCATCGACGCCGTCACCGCTCAGATGCACCAGATGGAGGCGTACAACACCTTCGCTCCGTTCACCAACGGTCCCGCCGCCCGGGTGGCTGAGATGATCGTGGAGCGGTCGCCGCACCCCGACGGACGGACCTTCCTGGGTTGCTCGGGATCTGAGGCTGTCGACACCGCGCTGAAGATTGCCCGACTGGTCCAGCAACGCCGGGGCACCGAGGGTCGCCAGGTCATCATCAAGCGCACCAACGGCTACCACGGAACCAACTTCGGAGGGACGTCAGCTCAGGGCATCGCCCCCAACCGTGAGGGCTGGGGCGACCTGGTCCCCCACTTCCTGGAGGTCCCCCACGACGACCTAGAGGCCATGGCGTCGATCTTCGCCGAGCAGGGTGACCGGATTGCCGCTGTCCTGACCGAGCCGCTACAGGGTGCTGGCGGTGTCTTCCCACCGGCCGACGGCTACCTCGAGGGCCTGCGTCGCCTGTGTGACGACAACGGGGCACTGCTCATCTTCGATGAGGTGATCTGCGGCTTCGGTCGGACCGGCGAATGGTTCGGCGCCCAGACCTTTGGCGTCACCCCTGACCTGATCACCTTCGCCAAGGGCGTCACGTCGGGCTACCTCCCGCTGTCCGGCGTCATCGTGTCCCGGGCCGTCTGCGAGGAGCTCGAAGAGCCCGGCTTCCTGCTCCGAACCGGCTACACGTACTCGGGACACCATGCCTCGTGCGCAGCGGGCATAGCCAACCTCCAGATCATGACCGACGAAGGCCTTGATCAGCGGGCCAACCACGTCGGCGAAAAGCTCCAGGAGGGCCTGCGTGCCCTGGCGGCCGACGGACACATCGAATCGTGGCGGGGCATGGGCGCGGTGTACGCCGCGGAACTGGGCCGCGACTCCATCCCGGTACGAAACGCCATCCTTGAGGAGGGGGTGATAGTGCGGCCCATCGGGACCTGCCTGGCCATCTGTCCGCCGCTCGTCATTACCGACGACGAAATCGGCCGCGTCATCGACACCCTGGCCAACGCTCTGCGTTGACCAGACCGGTGAGACCGGGAAGCAAGCGTTAGCCGGTGCCCCAGGAGAACGTCATCTTCTCCATCTTGAGTATGGAAAACACCTCGGTGGAGGCCACGCCGTCGATAGACCGGATTCGGTCGTTGACCAGCGACAGCAGAGCCTCGCTGTCCTCGCACAGAACCTCGGCTAGCACGTCGTAGCGGCCAGCGGTGATCAGGACATACTCGGCCTCCCGACACTCAGAGACCGCAGCAGCCACCGCCCGGACGTCACCGGAGACGCTGATACCAACCATGGCCTGGGTGGACAGGCCGAGGCTGAGGGGATCGGTCACGGCCACCACCTGCATGACCCCACGCCCGATAAGCCGGTTGACCCGCTGACGCACCGCTGCCTGGGACAGGCCGACGCGTGGCGCTAGGTCGGCGTAGGACATGCGCCCGTCCACCTGGAGTTCAGTGATGATCGCTCGATCCTTTTCGTCGAGAGGGAAGACCTCGCTCGTAGACCGTCCCGGGGCCCCCGTCAGCTCGTTCACGATGCCGGTCCTACACGCCCAACTCAGCCATGGCTTCGGTTAGCGCCTGACGGAGTTTCGAGTTGATCTCCGCGAACTCATCTGGGCCGGCGATGAGCGGTGGCGAGAGCTGGATAACCGGTTCACCCCGGTCATCGGCCCGACAGATCAGGCCTAGTTCCAGAAGGCGGTTGGACAGGAAACCTCGTAGTAGATGCTCGCGCTCGTCGTCGCTGAACGAGGCCCGGGTGTCGCGGTCCCGAACGAGTTCGATGCCGTAGAAGTAGCCGGCACCACGGATGTCGCCGACGATCGGCAGATCAGCCAGATCGTCTAGCGCGGCCCGGAAGGCCGACTCGTTCGTCTGGACGTGGCCGATGATGCCTTCGTCCTGGAAGATCTGGAGGTTGGCCAGCGCCACGGCGCAGCTCACCGGATGGCCCGCGAAGGTAATGCCATGCAGGAACGAGTCGCCGGTGCCCACGAAGGGCTCGGCCACCCGGTCACTCACGATCATGGCGCCGAGCGGCGCGTAGCCCGAGGTGAGGCCCTTCGCCGAGGTGATCACGTCGGGTATGTAGCCAAACCGCTCGCACCCGAACATGTGGCCGATGCGCCCGTAGGCGCAGATGACCTCGTCGGAAACCAGCAACACGTCGTGACGGTTGCAGATCTCACGGACCCGGTCGAAATAGCCGGGCGGGGGCACAAAGCAGCCGCCGGCATTCTGCACCGGCTCAACGAACAGGGCAGCCACGGTGTCGGGACCCTCCCTGATGATGGCCTCTTCGATGGCGTCTGCCGCGTGCAACGAGCAGTGCGGGTCGTCCTGACAGGTCGGGCACCGGTAGTGGTTGGTCTCGGGCACCTTGATCGCACCGGGCACTAGCGGCTCGAACACCGTCTTGATGGAATCAAGCCCGGTGATGGACAGCGCACCCATCGTGGTCCCGTGGTAGGCGAGGTTCCGACTGACGACCTTGACTTTGTCGGGCTTGCCCTTCAACTTGAAGTACTGGCGAGCCAGCTTCCAGGCCGACTCGACGGCCTCGGATCCACCGGTAGTGAAGAACACCCGGTTCAGGTCACCTGGCGCCAGTCCAGCCAGAATGGCCGACAGTTCAATGGCCGTCGGGTGCCCGTAGGTCCAGATGGGGAAGTACCCGAGCGTCGCTGCCTGGTCCCCGGCCGCCCGAGCCAGTTCAGGGCGACCGTGCCCCAGTTGGCTGACGAACAAACCGGCTAGACCATCGAGGTACCGGTTCCCCTCGGCGTCCCACACGTGGCAGCCCTGGCCGCGCTCGATGACCCGGGTCCCGTCAATGTCGTTCTTGAGGACAGAGAAGTGTCCCCACAGGTGCCGCTCGGCTAGTTCAGCCAGGCGCTGGTGCTCGCTCATCGTCGGGTTCCCATCATCGTTCGTTGGTTCATCTCGCCGTCCCGCCGCCCGAAACCGGCGGTGGGCCCGCCCGGTCGGCGGGCCGGAAGTGCGTCTTGCACCCCGACCCGCCGACCGGAAGGGAGGAAGGATCAGCCGCGCGCCCTGGTCAGAGCGTCGGTGTACTCGATCTCGAACTCACCGGTGTCCTCGATGAACTCGAGGCGCTCCATCGTCGCCGCGGACGGGTAGATGATCTGGTTGTCGAGCACCTCCTGGTCGATGAACTCCTCAGCGGCGCCGTTGGGGCTGGCGTACCAGTTGAAGTTCGTCAGTTGCGCACCGTTGTGGGCGTCCAACAGGAAGTTGATGAAGGCGAAAGCCGTGCAGGGATGCGGCGCGTCAACTAGGACGGCCATGCCGTCCACCCAGACCGTGCCACCCTCGTCGGGCACGAAGTAGGTGTACTCGCTCTCACCCTCCTCGAAGTCCCAGAGGAAGTTGCCGCTGTAACCGTGACCGGCGATGGTCTCCCCGGCTACCACCAGCTCGCTGTACTGGTCCGAATCGAAGGCGGCGACCCGGCTGACGGCGTCGGCGATGACCGCCTCGGCCTCGGCCAGCTCGTCGGCCGACGTGGAGTTCAGTGAGTAACCCAGGTACTTGAGCGCTGCACCCATGGTCTCGCGTGGATCGTCCAGCAGGCTGATCTTGCCCGACAGGCCGTACTGCTCGGCGAGGTCGGCGTCGAAGAGCAGGCCCCAGGTCAGCGGGATGTCGTGCCCGGTCACGCCTAGGTCCACGCCCACCCCGGTGGTGCCCCACTGATAGGGCTGCGTGTAGGTGTTCCCCGGATCGAACGGCGGATCGGCGAACTTGTCGGCGATGTTGACGTGGTTGGGTACCGCGTCCTTCTGGATGGGCTGGATCAGAGCTTCGGACCTCAGGATTGAGATCATGTAGTCCGACGGGACGATTACGTCGTAGCCCGTTCCTCCGGGCGAGATCTTGGCAAACATCTCTTCGTTGGACGGGTAGAAGTCCTCGGTCACGCTGACCCCGAACTCGTCCTGGAACGCCGCGATCAGGTCAGGGTCCATGTACTCCGACCAGTTGAAGAACGCCAGGTCACCGTCGGTCTCGCCGGCGTCGCACTGCTTGAAGTCGCCTGCAGCTTCCTCAGAATCGCTGCCGCAACTAGCGGCTACGACGCTGAGGATGCCCAACAGGGCGACGATTCGAATCCACTTCCTCATTGCACTCACCTTTCCTCCCTCTCCGAGCCCGTTGCCCGGGAGATCACGAGCGACGCCATGACGAATGCCATGGACGCCGCCAACATCACGACCGACACGGAGTTCACGAGGGGGGTGACCCCCTTGCGCAACATGCCGAACACGTACACCGACAGCGGGGTACCTCCCACCGCGGAGACGAAGCTGGACACCACCACGTCGTCCAGCGAGATGGTCACCGCCAGCAGGGCCCCACCGATCACGCCCGGCATGATTTGGGGCAGGGTGACCCGGCGAAAGGCCTGCCAGCGGTTGGCGTAAAGGTCGGCGGCCGCCTCCTCCATGGAGGCGTCCAGGTTGGCCAGACGGGCCCGTACCACCACCGACACGAACGAGATGTTGAACGCCACGTGGCTGAACACCAGCTTCTCGAGGCCGTTCTGGAGGTTGACGCCGGGAATCCAGTCGAACCATGACGCCGTCTCGCTGAAGAAGACCAGCATCATCACGGCCATGGTGACGTCGGGGATGATGATCGGCAGGTAGAGGACAGCGTCGAAGGCCTTCTGGCCCCACCACCGGAACCGTTCGAGGGCCAACGCTCCAGCAGTGCCCAGCACTACCGAGATCAGCGTCGACACCACGCACACCTTGACCGACACCCAAATCGAGGACTGGATGTTGTCGTTGGCGAACAGGTCTGAGTACCAGTCCAGCGTGAAGCCGTTCCAGTTTCCCACCGCGTTGCTGTCGTTGAACGAGAAGACGCAGAGCACGACGATCGGGGCGTAGAAGAAGGCGAACACGGCCGCCGAGTGGCCGCGAAGCAGCCAGCGACTAGCCCCCTGGGGTTCAGCGGTCGACTTGGCGACGCCCTTGCTCACAGGTTCTTCCCCCCGGCCCGGAAGTAGATGAGTGTGCTGACGAGCATCACGCCGAGGACCACCACCGACACTGCCGAACCCACCGGCCCGTTCCGGGCCGAAAGGAACTGCAGCACGATGTAACTGCCCAGCAGGCCCTCCTTGTTGCCGCCCAGGATGGCCGGGGTGACGTAGGCCCCGAAGCTGGGCACGAAGACCAGCATCGAACCAGCAATGACGCCAGGGCGCGACAGCGGCCACACCACCCGGCGAAAGGCCGCCCAGCCACTGGCGTAGAGGTCACGGGCACCTTCCACGAGGCTCCAGTCGACGCGCTCGATGGCCGCGTACAGAGGCAGCACCATGAACGGCAGGTAGCCGTAGACGAGGCCCAGGATCACAGCGTTGGAGGTGAACAGGATGCGTCCATCCCCTAGGCCGAGCAACTCCAGGCCCTGGGTCACGAGCCCGTCGCTGTCAAGCAGTACCCGCCAGGCG
>Ga0208522_1000158_pt1 | contig 45659 bp, 18 predicted proteins | sample ETNtaG_25_FD_185763 | JGI IMG/M metagenome (GOLD analysis project Ga0208522, IMG submission 185763) | Marine microbial and viral communities from oxygen minimum zone, Eastern Pacific Ocean - ETNP201302SV86 (SPAdes) (version 2) | ecosystem: Environmental > Aquatic > Marine > Oceanic ... | reverse complement strand
TCTTCGGGTTTTCGGCTCTGACAATCTGCGAGTTTTCCAGGCAACCCTCCGCCCTCAAGAACACCCTTCCTACGGGTGAGGTCGCGAGCCTTACGGGCTGCTTCTCTGGCCTTGCTGGCTAGGACCGCCTTGTCGATTACAATCTTGGCTACAGATGGATTCTCTTCAAAATGCTCTGCGAGTTTCTCATTGACAATGCTCTCGACGATTCCTGCAACTTCATTGGAGACCAACTTGTCCTTGGTTTGACTTGAGAATGATGGATCCGGGTGTTTGACGCTGATAACAACTGCAATTCCTTCGCGAACATCATCACCAGAGAGTTTGTCGACGTTCTTGAGGAGGTTGCGACTCTTCGCATAGCGGTTGAGCGAACCCGTGAGTGCACTACGAAGTCCAGAGAGGTGAGTGCCACCGTCGCGATTGCGAATGATGTTGGTGTAACATTGGATGACCTCATTGTATGCATCTGACCATTGCATGGCCATTTCCACGTGAATCTCTCCATCTTCGATTTCACGCATTCCCTTGATGTAAATGACATCACTGTGAATTGGATTGCGCCGTTCATTCAATTGTCTGACGAATTCAGATAGCCCCCCGTCATATTGATGTTCAACCGTCTCAGGTTTTTTCCCACGTTGATCGACAATCGTAATCTTGAGCCCCGCATTGAGGAATGCAGTTTCCCGCAAGCGGGTATTGAGGATGTCATAATCAAAATCTGTAACAGTAGTGAAAATTTCCATATCAGGCTTGAATGTAATTGCCGTTCCAGTAGAATCGCTCTCGCCTACGACTTCAATCGGGCCTTGTGGTTCGCCACGGACATAGGTCTGTTCGTGTAACTTACCATCACGCTGAATACTCATCTTGAGCCATTCTGAGACAGCGTTGACAGCTGAGACGCCGACTCCATGGAGTCCCCCCGATACCTTGTAGGATGAATTATCGAATTTTCCACCCGCGTGTAGTTTGGTCATGATGACCTCAGCAGCGCTGATTCCATATTCGGAATGCTCTCCGACGGGAATGCCTCGGCCATGATCAATAATCGTAACAGACCCATCTTTTTGCAGCACAATTTCGACGGCATCACAATAGCCGGCTAGATGCTCATCGACCGCATTGTCGACGACCTCCCATATACAGTGGTGGAGGGCAGATCCATCATGGGGATCGCCAAGATACATACCTGGGCGTTTGCGAACCGCTTCCAATCCCTCAAGGACTTGGATACTGTCTGCTTTGTAGTCAGATTCACTCATTTTACCAATCCCTTTTACTATAATCTTTGAGGACCCCCGTAGGGGGTCCTCATGGGGCATTCTTTTGTGGTTTGTCGTGGTTATTGAATGCTCCGCTTATTTCGCCGAAATAATGCCGTTTTTGGGCTGTTTATTGTGAATCGAAACCGCACCACTACGTTGGAATTGAATGCCCAAAAAATGGTCTAATCGGATTTTTGGGCCACGACTCGCGCCACTGCGGCCTCAAATACGGTTAAACAGGGGGTGCGGTTCCCCGCCTCGATGACTGATACTCAAATCTGCGTTACATTGCGTGGACACAGCGTTGGAGACATGATTCGTGACGCCAGTCGAGCAACAGCTGCAGGCGCCGATGTGGTAGAAGTTCGCTTCGATAATCTCTATGTAAATCGCATCGAACTCGAACCTATTGTTACCAAGGATGCAAATGGTGAGGAAGTTACGCGGAAACAGGCTCCGATTATGGAGCGGCGCCCCATTACGGATATCGAGGTCGAATCCTCGGTTCAAACCCTCAAGGATGGAATTCAAATCCCCGTCATCTTCGCATGCCGTTCCTCTGATGAAGGCGGTCATTTCCATGGTGATGAGGATGTTCGTTTGACTATTTTGAAGGCTGCTATCCAGAGTGAAGTCTCTTGGATCGATCTCGAAATTTCTATTGCATCAAAGGCTCGCAAGGCCTTGGTCAAGGCCTGTGGGGAAAATACCTCAATCATTGCTTCAAGCCACCTTCCTGCAGCATCCTCTGCGGAAGAGATCATCGAATATGTCACGGCCAATTCTGATGCGGGGAACATCATCAAGTGTTGCTACAAAGGAGTTGAACATTCAACGAGTCTGCACATCTTTGAAGCCGCTCACAGCCTATCTGAAGGCGATATCAAGGTTGCATTGATGGGCAACGGACGCGGAGGAGATTGGACTAGAATTCATGCACCCTTGCTCAAACAACCATTGGTTTACACCACACTTGACAGAGACTACTCATTGGTCAAGCGCGGCCATGTCAATATCAACGACTTGAAAACCGCCTGGGGCATCCTAGAGTACGAATAATCACCCATTGGGTGGTTCAGATATGGCCGGTACCGTAGGTGGCCTCTCTGGGGCTGTTTCAAGATGGGGCATCATGTCTCCACCACCTGCTTCGGTGGTGACTAATCCAGCCTTCATGTAACGCCGGTGAACCAAGAATGGTGAGGCCATGATGCTAATCAATCCACCACAACAAACCATGGACACCGTCCAGTTGGGTAACGAGAATCGCTCTTCGACAATTACGGTCACATCCACACTGTAGTTGGCTTCTTGCGGCTTTGCATCATAATCGCGAATGTTGTTCCACGACTCAATCATCAGAAACATCGTCTCAGGCTTGGCATAATCGTCCCATATTGAATAACTCCGTTCTTCGTGATCCAGAGCCACTGCAAACTCAACCTCGTCCAATTTCTCGTATGCATGAACATCCCTGAATGGATGCCACAGAATCAGATTCTGCAACCAAGGTGCTGAGTGTGCAATTTCATCCCGCATCCCATCCCAATCGTTGTGCCTAGAATCAAAATCAAATTCATATTGTGGGAAGTCATTTTCCTGCAGTAGATACACATCTGCAATGGGTCTATCTTCGGATCCATTGAGGGGTTGAAGATTGACACAGATGGTATATTTCCAACCAGTAGTCATATTCATTCGTAGACCGACTGCGGAATCATTGTTCATAACAAAAGAGGTGTAGAATGAGGATGTCAAACTAGACAAATCACGGTGTGTGACCTCAAATTCTTCGTCCCCGCGTTCATCCCATGCTGGATTATCCTCGCCATCGCCAAACCACCCACTTTCGGTCAATTTGAAATCTTCAACCATATCCTCATTGAGGGCCCCGGGTTGTTCACCTTGGCCGCAATCAGATGCCGCGGAGGCGACCGGCGCGATATCCACTCCCATTTCGTAAGAAATCACTGAGAGTAATGGCAGAAGAAGCAAGATGATTGCAAGTGTCGTGCCACGCCGTCCTTTGGCTATCACAGGGTCACCGCCGACGTCTGCTGGTAACAGGTCGCACATAACCCGATTCCTTGCTGCGCCGGTCTTCCTTGGCCAAATGCGTCGGCTTGGGAGGGGGCGCGTGCTGATCCATGCCCAAGATTCCACCTTCGGTGTGAACTTCGGCAACATCGTAGGTACTGGCGGCTTCCTCGGCCTCCATTTCAATCTCTTCGGGTTCACGCATGACCAGCCACCCGAGGGTCAGAACTAGAACAATGAGGATGATGATGTACAAACTCCCTGAATCGGTCGAAGGAAGTAGATCCTTCCACGACAAATCCCCTAGTGCATCGTCCGCTTCATCGGCGTCTCGGACGATGACACCATAGGTTTCAATCGTGCAGACTCCGGTGTCATCACAGACCATCAACCGAATCACATATTCTCCAGATTCGTTCCACAGTGCATCAATTCCTCGTCCTTCGCGGATATTGAGGTTGGTTGTCCAATCATCATTGAAATTTCCATTTTCATCGGCATCCACACTGTCGTCAAGGTCCCACCAATAGGCGAGATCTGCATTCAATAACGTGTCTTTATCATTGTCGGCAACACCATCGTTGTCGCTATCTGAAAGCACATCATCGTCCCGCCATGCATTCATTCCCGAATCTAAGTCAGCATCCCGGGCGATGGCCTCCATAATGTTCAATTCACCACTAAATGCAACCCCGTCACCAATCACTTCCTCTGAGAGGATTGCTGGGGCGCTAGAAACCCATATTCCAATCGTTGTTGAATTACTGTCACCAGTTCCATAGCCATCCCTAACGGTTAGGGTCACGGTGTAGAATCCAGGTTGCTCAAAGATGTGCCATGAATCGTATGCATGTGAGGGTGGCGATGCATCACCCCAGTCCCAGGTGGTGTCGACTATTCCATTCCAATCTGCTGCAGTTTGGTCAGGGTTATCCATGCCATCAAAGGCGGCATCCATGTCTCGTGAACCAGCCGATGAGAACCGAAGAACAGTACCCGGTGCAACGAAAATGTCCCCTTCATCCGTGAAGGATCGACGCCAAGTGTAGACAGACAAATCTGAACCCGGCATTGTCACAATGGTTCCATTTAGCCAAGCTTCGTTGACAGATAGTATTGGCATCGGCAAAGGATTCGCAATGTGAATAGTGTAACTCTTCGGTAGCGAGTCTAGGCCTCGCTCATCGGTGACTACCAAGGATACTACATAGACGCCGGGGACTGTGAACATGTGATTCACCTGATTATTGGTAATCGGATCAGTGATTCCAGTGATGGTCCAATTGTGACTCATGTTGCCTGAATTTCCATCTGGGTCAAAAGATGAGGAGAGGAAGGAGTACATCGTCCCCGTCTTTCCATCATCGGGTCGTGGGAAGATTGCCACTGGACGTTGATTGAGGACTTCAACTAGCAAAACAGTAGAACTGACATCTCCTGCATCATCCATAGCATGAATCGTGATATTCTTCCAACCAGGTGTTGCCCATGCAGGCGTTGGATTCGCATCTGTGCTGTGGTTGGACACGAATGGTGAACCCAGCGTTACAACGCCTCCATCCAGATTGACATTCTCATCGAACCACCAATTTGTAGAGAAGATTGTACCATCATCATCAATGAATACCGTAGGGAGGATTAGAGGAGTCAGGGTCGTAGTCTCCAGATTCTCAAACCAGACCTGTCGCGGCAACCTGTTCATGATTAGAACTGTGACTGTCATATTGGCCGTGTGCGTCCCATCGTCAACCGTCAAGGTCAGGTTGTATGCCGTACCGTTCGAGGAGCCAACCGCCCATTCGTGCGACACATCGTAGAGGCCTTGGCCACTGAGAATCGTACCATCTCCAAAGTCCCAAGTAAATGTCAGTTGATTGAGGGGAACATTGTCGTCTGTTCTCGCTGCAGAGAATTGCACCCGTTGGGCCGTAAGTAATGTGTACGGGTTGGTGATTGCCATCGGTGGCGACCCCACGTCAATCTGGGGGACTGGAACTTCTGTGTCATTGACGCTAATTTCCCAGGTCTGGTTCATACTGACTCCCCCACCTTGGTCGACAACACTCAGGCTGACATTGTACACCCCCGGGGTTTGCCAAGCACGCAGTGGATCCTTGAGGCCAGAGCCTGCAGAACCATCTCCAAAGTCCCAATTGTACCCAACCGGAGTCTCATTGTGGGTGAATGATGCATTTGTCATCCCGAGGCCCCATAGGTCATATCCAGCACCGAAGAATTGCAGGGGCAACCATGTCTGTGTCGCATTCGCTGCCGCACTTCCTACAGCCACGGGGGCCATATTGGCCAATGTGAGCGGGAGGGTGAGGGCCTCATCGACTATCGCCCCAATCTGATTACGCATTGTGAAATGAAGTGTCCAATCGCCATCCCATGGCGGTGTGTACCATACTGTTCGGTTGACAGGAACGCTGTTACCTGCTTCAATGGAGAAGAAAAGCGAATCTTGTTGAATGTTGTTTTCGTAAGCCTTGACTTCGATGTCTAGAACTTCGTAAAAGGCGGATGAAGTAACATCGACTGTAACTTCTACTGTATCGTCACTCCCATCCTGATCTCTATCGCTCGTGAATTCTTGGGCTACAGCAATCTGAGCCGGTTGGGTGATGAGTCCAGCCATCACATCAAACGAGGCGATGGGATATTCGGTTCCACCTGGGAATGCACAATTTGGACTGGTGTAGTCGCAGTCATCGACACCACTCTCGTACCAGACGATGAGGTACACATCATCTGTGGCGTTACCAAAACTAGGAATCAGGGCCGTCCCAATCCCCGTCAAAGGGTCGAATCTCAATTGTTCCATCGACCAAGTTCCTGCTGCCGCATCGTGTGTTAGTGTGGTCGCGGCAAAGCCCAACTCACTGGGCTGAATCATGATGTTGAGAGGAGATCCCGTACCATCGATGAACCTGAATGCATGTACGCCCCACCCTTCAAGGTCGTGCGGTCCGCTTTGCCACATTGAGCCCCAGTTCAGATTTGAGCCTGAGAGTTGGAGCCGACAGAACTGGTTACCCCCACATGTCTCGTACATGTCGATATTATCGAGGCCGAATTCAGCTTGAGTGGCATGGTCGAGGGTGACGGATGCTGTGAAGTTGGCAAAGATATCTGTCATCGTGGTTCCGATTGGTGTGCCACTTGGACCCAGTATCTGAGCGAGGTGAACAATCCCTGCTCCGCCGGTTCGGGTGTCTGCAACCAGTTGGCGAATGGCTGAGCCACCACCGAGATTGTCGGCAAGGAAGAGCATGAACATGAAACCGGCCCCATAGTCAGCAAGGCGCTGATTCCACCAACGAACCGATGCACTGGCGTTCGTAGTCCACTGGTTGGCATGTCCGATGATTGTGTTTGATGCTCCAAAGCAAAGGAACGCGGCCATGTCTGCATTGCCTTCGTCGACCCAGATGTATTCGAACGGATCTCGAGCATTGTGCAACAGGTGCTGGAATTCGTGTGCGAAGATTGTGTTTCTCCATGACAAATCGTCAACGTCAACGTAGATGATTTCACGAGTAGCAGCCATGCTGGGCATGAAGTATCCGCCGATGTTCCCTCCGCCGTCAATGGCGTAGATTACAATCTCAACCTGACAATTGTTGTCAACATCAGGGGGGTTCCCGAAATAGTTGGTATTCGTGGGGTAAATTGTTGTCTCCCATGTGGAACCGATGTTGTTCAATGTCGTTGAGGATACTGATTGTCCGGCCTCGATCAGGATGGCTGCATTTGTAGTTACATGCATTGCTGAAACTGAAATCTGCCCCCCTGTCGTCTGCACAGTTCCAGTTTGCCCAGCCGTCCAGGCATTCTCACATGCCCTTCCTGCCGTCCGTCCACTGGTCACGGTTTCCTCAAATGGTAGCACGAGTCCTGGGTATCCATCATCTACCCATTGTTGTTTGAGGTGCCGTGTTGCGCTGAAGATTATCTCATCTTCACCTCCAGCGAAAAGATATGGCTTCCCATCGACTAGGGGGTCAAATTCATCAAGATTGTAGAAAATACCACCTTGGGCTTGGACCGCGGGGGCCTCTCCAGAATCGTCACCACTAGCCGCTGCAAAAGGGGCCCATGAGGCCAGAATCATCAATGAAACCAAGAACAGACTTCGAAAGTGATTGATGACGGACATTTAGTGGCCCCGCGAAACACTACGTGTTCCGCGTTGAGTTCGGCCCGAGCAGGTATTTAACACAAGGTGGAGCATTGTTCATACATGCTCGGGCGGCGACGTGTCCTGTCGGTATTTATTACCGCCCTATTTCTGTTGTCTTCGACTCCAATAATTGGGGCACAGGATGACGATTCCTCGTATGTTCGGGCGGAGTCATTATTGGTTGTTGTTCAGGGCAATGTATCTCATGATTCTGCGGCCTATACCCAAGGCTTGGAGTTTCATCAAGGACGTTTATTCGAATCGACTGGTCTGTATGGAAATTCCACTCTCCGTGAGGTGAATCTCTCATCTGGTTCAGTCATTCGATCGGTGGATTTGAACGCCAGTGAATTCGGTGAAGGGATGACCTTTGTCGATGATGAAATCATCCAATTGACATGGCAGGAAGGCATTGCATACAGATATCAGATGGATACATTCGACATTGTTGGGAATTACACATTCGAGGGCGAAGGATGGGGTTTGGTGTACGATGGCCACCAACTAATCATGTCCAATCGTACCGATGTACTCACTATTAGAAACGCCTCGACATTTGAAATCGAAGGGACGCTGAATGTAACTCTGAACGGGGAGCCCCTTTCCAAAATCAATGAGATGGAAATTTGGGAGGGTATTCTACTTGCGAATATCTATCAGACCGAGGAGATTGTTGGTATCGATTTGAACTCAGGTGTAGCGATTCTCCACATTGATGCGAGTGGCCTGAGACCACAAGGCGCCGGCGTAATGAATGGCATCGCCTTCGATTCAACTACCCAATCGTTATGGATTACTGGGAAAGAATGGCCGATGATGTATAATGTCACATTCATCGAACCTGACGTTCCCCCGGAGCCTGAACCTGAAGTCGAATCCCCTTCATCGGATGATGAGAATTTCATCTATTCAAACGTCTTACTTGCCATCATGCTGGCAGCAATTGTGATTCTATTGGCCATGAACTTGAAGGACGGCGGGCGCAACCCACCTGATGGGGGGGCCTTGGAATGAGTGATGATGAGGATCTCGTTGTTCATTTGGATCTCGACGATGAAGTCGAAGCTGCAGTACGCCGTGAATCCGAAGAAGATGCACTCGTATGGTCTAGCAATGTTGCTATTGGCTTGATTGTCGCAGGGTCTTTCTTGGGTCTTTGGTTCGGATTCTTGTTGTTTGCTGCCGACCCTCATGATGTACTTGAGAACCCACTTTTTATCGATAATAAGAATACGGCTACGGTAAATGGTCAGATATTGACCGCACTAGATGAGGGGAACCTCACCGGCGGAGATCCAATCGAAGGTATCCAAGTGATATTGCTCAACATCGATGATGAACCGTCAAGCCATAGCGCTTACACCAACCGCGACGGCCGTTTTTCGATGGAAGATGTGCCGCACAATTCATTCATCCTGAAGGTTTCCCATCCAGGCAACAAGACACTTAGAATCACCTTCAATCCGGGTGATCAAGCAGACCTTTCACTAACGCTAACGCCCGGTGAAGGCACGATTGAGGAAGATATTCGACACGACTCCCATTTGGACAGTGCAGTCCTCCTTGCATCCGTGGTTGCTTCTCTCACTGTCATCGCTGCACTCTTCGGATTCGTCGGTGCTGCCGAAGCAAGGCGCGGAAAGCGCTACCGTAGAACCCAATATCTGTGCGGTCTAGCATTGTTCAGTCGCGGGGGGATTTTCATTGGGCCGATGCTTATTCTGGCTGGTATGGGCATGCTGTCTGCGACGAAGCGACATTTTGATGACTTCGACGATGAGGATTGAGGTGCTGGAATGTACCTGATAACCGTAGAAGGTGGCGATGGTTCCGGCAAGGGACTCGCCACACAGATGATTGCCGAGATTCTACAGCATGAATTCACATTCGCTGGTGTCGATGTGACCGCCGAACCTCGCAGGAACGCCGAACTCGGCCTGATGGCAGTTGAAGCGGTTCGCACTGGCGATGCAGGCCCGGTTCGAGAAGCAGTGTATTTCGCTGCTGATCGAATGGATCACTCACACACTTGGATCCGTCCTCGCCTTGGACAGGGTCGTGCGGTTGTAAGTGAGCGAAATATACACTCCTCATTGGTCTACCAAGGGGTTGTGGGCGATCTTGGAATCGAAGAGGTTGCTCAAATGAATGCCGCCGCCATGATTCCAGATCTCTGCGTTTGGGTTGATTGCGATCCAGGTGCCGCATTACGTCGAATAGAACACAGCACTCTTCGAGTCACACTAGACAAATCTGAATATTTTGAAACCGATGAATATCAAATTCAAATCCGCCAAGGATATCATGATCTTTTAGGGGGAAATGTGCCTATGCCGGTCCCATTTGATTCGGGGCGAATTGTCGGCCCAATTCTCAATGATGGGACCAAAGATGAATTGCGCAAGAAGTTGCAAATAGCGATTCGCCGTTTCCTCCATGAACGCCCCACTCCACTCAATGTCTCTACTGAAGAGGTTGAACTCCACATGTTGGGTGCTGCATTGGTTTCGCAGCGAGGCCAAACCACACTAGATGTTGTTGAATCTCCTCCGGCACGCAGCAATTCTGATTGGCTTGATTCCCGCAAACCTTGGGAGGTTGTACGCGATTCGACCAAGATTTACATCGATGCTGTTCAGGCCTCAGATACTCCTTCTAGACTGGATGCTCCACTTGATCCATTGAGCCACCCCGTGCTTGCCATCGTTGGAACTCTTTCTCTTCTCCCTAGTGTCGAAATCCCCGAATTACGAGCATGGCTCGGCCCGGTTCGAATGGTGACAGAGAGACACACTCGACGTATGGTCAAAATTTTCCATGAACAATCTGGATGGGTTCGCGTTCATCGTTCATTGATGGGGAGTGATGCATCAAGGTCCGAACTTCGACCAGATTGGCAGGCATACGGTCGGATTGGAATTGCACTATGGCCACTGAAAGAGGCCCTTTCAGAATGGAGGCGCACCCACGCATCCTCATCTTGGAAACACGGACTTAGTGCAGTATTGTCATCCAATCCTGGCGCAGCTGATTCGTGTATCTCTCGCTTATCCATTCTTGGCTCGGGGAAATCGGATGTATCGCCTCCTGCCACTCGAGACGAACTTCTCTCATGGTGGCAGAACGGCGCCGTTTGATTATTCACTCTCATCGGATGTATTCTCTGGCAATGATAGCCGGGCGCCAGCAGGAAGGTACACCTTTCCGGCATCAAAATCGAATTTTTCAGGCCTTGAAGACAGGCTGGCACTGAAATACCACCCAATGATGAACCCGAATGGAATACCTGTGAGTATGCGAACTGGATTGCTGGATTCGTATGCAGTAATTGCTTGGATGCCCCCATCAAGGATGACTGGTAAACAGAACAGCAAACCTATGCCAAACATTGACGATAATCGTCGATCATTGGTGTAAAGTGGGGCGACTAGTGAATCAGAAAATAAAGTCAAGAATGAATCTCGAATAGTCCAACGATTGAGCCCCCGCCTAGTGAACCACCATCCACCCAATGCAAGCCCAAGGAAGATGCCAACATCACGGGCGCAAACAGGCATCTGATTGCCATTTATTGTCCACGACCTCTCATGTTTTTGATGACAATTCAGGTCACCGAATGCATAGACGAATGCATAGTATGGATTGAGTTCAGACCAAGCGAACGTTCCGCCATGTGCACTTTGATTGTGCCCCATTTCCCCGTCCTCTGCATGAGCATGATTACCCCATGAATCTTGGGAAGAATAATCCATCATATTGGCCCGCCCAGAAAGTTCTGGTACGGCCCCTGTAGGAAGCAGTAATGGGACGAGAAACATCGAGATGCAATAGAAACCAGCAATGCCAAATACCCAGCGGCCAATCTTGACCTCTCGGTCCCGTACATCCAATCCATTACGGAATGGTGGCTCCATGTTGGTGCGACTTCGAATCGCACCTAATGTGCTTCCTGTTGTTTTCTCTGCCGCCCCTTTCATAGCCGACAACATCACGGCGCATTCAATGACCGAACTTCGAGTGAGGGACTTGTTCTCTCTGTCGACTGTCTTGGGACTCATGATTGGAACGATGACCTTCTTCATGCACATCTTTGCCAATGGGATGGACGTATCTAATCTCGAAGAATCGCTGCGAGTCGGTGGCATGGTTGGAATCTCAACGATTGTAGTGATTCTGAGTTATACCTCGGTTCGATATGTAGAGAGGAGCCGTAGGTTGTCGGAAGTCTCAGTTGAAGTCGATCCTCTAGACCGCCTCCAAATGTTACTTCACCCAATTGAAGAAGCTGCAATATCACTTCCGTGGGCCGACGATAGTCCTTGGACCATCGCCAGTCATGTACGCAGAGATAGGGGCGTATTGACAGTTGATTTACACGATTTGGACCTAAAACAATCGAAGGCCGTAGTTGAGTACATCGTTGCATCACGTGATTGGTTGGGGCGGGTTCGAATTGTCACGGGCCGTGGCTTGCATTCCAAAGGAATCCCAAAAATCCGCCCAATGGCCATTGAACGATTCCGTCAGGTATCTAATGAATTAAATTGGGAGTTGTTGTTGAAGCAAGGTTCTCTGACGCTGCGCCCCATCGGGGGTGCACCCACCCTCACCAAGTGGCTCTTGCGATTCATCTTCCTCGGGAGCCCCATTACCGTGGCGTTTGCCTTCGCATTCCGAGATTTAGCGGGGGAAGGTGCCTACGACCAAGGATTGAGAGTCGGCATCATATTGGGAATTCTTCTCAGTGGCCTATTGGCATCCTATCGTGAGCGCCAGTGATATTGGCTAGATGAATAACGTCGAAAAGTGCTCGTGTCGGGATTCGAACCCGAGTCAGCGGGATGAAAACCCACCATGATGGGCCTAGCTACACCACACGAGCGACAGACTTCCCGCTGTCCATCCGGTTGATGAGGGGTTCGGTCATTCTTCCTCATCGAGGAGCCCATCCCACCATTTCATGGCTGGAATCAAGAAGGCGATTGAAGAGATGCATAATGCGATCCAAACCCAGGGATTGCGAAGTGCTGAAAGCAACTCATCACCCCATATTCCAATGGCCAGTGCCTGAATCCCAAAGCGCAGACCGCGCCCCCACAATCCGGCAATGATGAATCGTCGGTAGTTCATTTCGCCCATGCCTGCTACCCATGCGAGTACCTTGTACGGGATGGGCGATACAGCAGCGATGAAGATGCCAGCATCCCCGTGGCGGACGATGAGTCTGTCCAGTCGAGCAATATGTTTTGGATTGATGAACCGGTCAGCGACTGGCCGGCCCAACACCTTGCCCAACCACCACCCAACCATGGCGCCCCCGACACTGGCAAGAGTCACGACTAACCAAATCAGGAAGATCATCATGGGGTTGCCCTGCTCAGCGATGAACATCGGCAGGGTGAGTGCTTCGGGCGGGACCGGTTGTACGAATGCCTCTGTGAATGACAGAATAGCTAAGCCCGGCAAACCGAGGTCTGCAGACCATTGAACAAAGGAATCCACGGCTGACCAGAAGCCAGATGGAAGCAGGCCCATGTTGTCAAGGCGACTGATGGGAGGCATGACCCTTTCCCATCATCGTCAGGTGCGGAAGGCTGATGACGCACCGATGATGCCTTGCCGACATGGAGGTTCTCGATACAGCGGCTTTGCTATCTTGGCCCCTAGAGATGCTGATGCAAGGAATCTGCGCGAACAGCCAACTGAATGAGGTTCAGCGACTTTCCCCTGCTCGTCATCTAATGCTTGAGGCACAAGGGCCCCGCTTTGAGTCCCCAAATCCCGCAGCAATCGCTGTTGCAACCGAGGCCAGCCAAGAAACAGGAGACTTCAGCGGCCTTTCATCGGTCGATTTGGATGTTCTAGCTCTCGCATTCTCAACGGGTCACACTTTGGTTACCGATGATTATCGTATGCAGAACGTCTGCTCTCACCGTGGCCACCCGTGGCGCGGTGTCATTCAAGATGGAGTGCGCGAAATTCGTTCCCATGCCCTATCGTGCGTCGGATGCGGATCGGTTCACCGTCAAGGTGAGGTGTGCCCTGATTGTGGGTCACCATTGACATTAAGGAGAGTATAATTCCCAATTGAAAAATCAATTTTCCAATTGATTATTCGGACATCTCATCTTCGACTTCTTCGGGTGTTTTTCCATCAATTTCAACACCTGATTCCTCAGCCTGTTCAGTCAATGCTGCCGCTTCGGTGCGGCCACCACGATCGAGATCCTCTTCTGTCAAATCGCCAGCTTTCTTGATATCTGCCAAACCTTCGTGAAATTCTCCCTTGGCTTGCCCAATCGACCGAGCGAGTTTGGGCAACCGTTCTGCGCCGAAGAGAATGAAGAACGCTACGAGGACGATTACGAGTTCTTGAGTACCGAATGCCATGTGCTTACCGAACCCTGCTGGATGAATGCCCCCATTCAAGATTCCGCATGTTCAACCGCCTGAAACGGGTGGAAGGAGAGCAATTTCCGATGGTTCGGGCAGAAGAGTCGATGAGGGTACAATAGTTCCGTTGACGGCAGCCTTCACTATACTCGAATCGACCCCAATGTGGTTGAGTACATCGTCTACTGAACAATTTTCCCGCATTTCTACAGTCATGCTTCTCGCATCAAATTGGTCACGCAGTGGCCCGAAAAGGAGGACAGTGTGTGAAATCATCAGCGGTGCGCTGCAGACGGAGTGTTATATCCCTGCTCCACCCACAGTAAGTCATGACGACTGTCCTCGAAGCGCGTGAATTGTGGAAGGTATACGATACCGGCACAAATCGTGTAGAAGCACTACGCAAGGTCAGTGTTTCACTCAAGCCTGGTGAGATGGTCGCAGTCATGGGTCCAAGCGGTTGTGGTAAGACAACCCTCTTGAATTGCCTATCGGGTTTGGATGAAATCTCATCAGGAGAGGTCCTCATACACAGTCAACCCTTGTCGCAGATGTCTGATTATGATCTCACATCGTTGCGCGGTTCGCAATTGGGATTCATCTTCCAATCATTCAACCTCTTGCCTGTACTAACAGCCGTTGAGAACGTCGAATTACCTCTCCTGATGGCTGGAAGGCCCCCTCGGGAGGCTAGGGAAAAGGCGCTTGAGGCGTTGGATGCCGTAGGTTTGGCTGATCGTGATGGCCATCTGCCAGCTGAATTGTCTGGTGGACAACAGCAGCGCGTCACCATCGCCCGGTCATTCGTTCATGACCCCGCAGTTATCTTTGCAGATGAGGCAACTGGCAATCTCGATTCTCAGACCAGCGATGAAATCATCGATTTGTTATTGAATCTAAATGCAGAACGGGGTGTCACGATGCTCCTCGTGACCCACGATTCCGAGATTGCCGCTCGTTGTTCACGTGTATTGGTGATGCAGGATGGGCGTATCGTCGAAGATCGTCGTACTGGAGAAGAGGAATAGGGGGACTTCCGATGTCTCTCGCAGGTCCGTGGACGCCCCAACGTCGGGCGATTACGGCTTGCGCCAGTATCTTCACTGCCACCCTTGTCGCAGCCTTTCAGTGGTCTGATTACGACTGGAGTTTGGGGCGCACATTCACACTGTTTGGCCTTTCATTGATTGCAGGTTTGGTGGTTTGGTCAACTTTGCAATGGTTGCTCTCCAGTAGACATCGAATTCTGTCTGTAATGGCGAGGAATAATCTGGTCCGACGAAAGAGAAACACCGCACTTGTCGTCGTCGGGTTGCTCGTCGGTTCGGCTATCGTGACCTCCTCTCTGGTCATTGGGGACAGTTTGGATGCAACCATGGAAGAGCAATTCCTAGCTCCGCTCGGTGATACTGATTACTACATCCGCGGAAACGATCCAGTCACAGGGCTTTGGACGGAATGGAATGAGACTCGTGCAGATTCGGTTTCTGACCAGTTGTTGACTTGGCCCAATATCGATGGCGTTCGCCCTGGAATTCAACTCAGTGCATCGGTTCAATTTGAAGGACTTGGTGAGCCCATGGCCACGTGGTATGCCTTTGATGCAGAATATTCGGACGCAGGGGGTTTCGCTCCAATAGGTGGAATAAATGGCATCCGTTATGCCGAAATTGAATCTGGCCATGTCGTCATCAATGAAGAATTGGCAGACAGTATCACTGTAGTCGTCGGAGACCTGATAGAGATTCATTGGATGGATGTTGATTTGGATGAAGGCATCGTTAGAGACCAAGTGAATCTTACAGTGCAGTCCATCGTTCCCGACGTCAACACTGGGCATCAAAACAGTCGACAACCTCTGTTGTTCACATCACTTGAACAGGCGCAGAACATCACCGGAAAACCCGCGATTATCACACAGATTGGCATCGCTGTAGAAGGTGATGGAACTGAATCATTGGATCGGGAAATTGCAGCCCTTGTCAATTCTACTTTGTTGGCAGATGATGCAGGTTTCACCATCGAAACGGACTCAGAATCAGGAATGATTGCCGTTGCTAGAACCACTGGAATCGGGCAACTGCGTAGTAACGAGGTCTACAACCTCACCACGCTTGTCAATGAATCAGATTTCACTCTTCAATCGATTGAATTGCTACAGGTTCCGCTGTACAACATTGCACAGCAGTGGCTAAACGTCTCTGGACTTGCTTCTGCATCAATTTCATCAATCGAGCAATCCAACGGTTGGGATTGGTATGCGACAGGTTCGGGTCTATCTCTACAGGAATCGGATGGACAGTGGTGGATTTGGACACCAGATGATGAGTCCGATGAATCGATTCGTGACATTCTCTTATTGGGCAATGAATCCGCTTTGATTGCCCACGTTGATGGCGTCCGGCACATCGATTTAGCCCCCGATGCACCCGATACAGATTATCTCGAATCTCACTCGATTGATGCTCTGGCTAAATTCTGTCCACAGGGCGACTGTCAAGCTGCCACCTATCTCGCATTGGAGGAGGACGACGGTGATGTTTGGCTACATTCAGCCTCATCCAGTCTTGATGATTGGTCTTCGATTCAATTGGTGGCGGATGGTTCGACTTTAGGTGTCGATCTCGCAGTTGATGATGATGAGATTGTCGTTAGAATCGGCGGAATTCTGGGCAGCCAATCTTGCGTTGGAAGCGACGCAGCATCCCTTTCATGTACGTCGGATTCAACCGAGCGTCGCGATTTGTTTGAACATGCCAACTCCACTTGGGTCGTCGAAGGACAATCACTGTTCCTTCTTGACAATGGCAACACGACCGGGGCATGGGAATATGGACTACCTAATGGGACACTGGCAGCCTATTCACACGATGCCCTGTGGATTGAGGAGTCAGGCCTATGGGCGTGGAATGGGTCGGCATTCTCCTCGATTGCAATCACCCTGCCGCCGGCGGCTAATCCTAGTGATGCTGCGCTGAGTTTGGATTTTGAACGCCTAATTGTCACGACGGGTTCTGGAGTCTCGATATTAGAAGATAGCAATCTGAGTGGCCGACTTCCGTCTAGGATCCGAGTCGATGCTGTGAATCGCGTTCCGTTGACCGTAGTAGCAATTGAGGGAGGTGCTGCGATGGGCTTCCCTGATGTAGAAAGTGGAGACATCCACGTTTCGGATTGGGCGGGAGAAACACTCAATCTTGAAATCGGTGAATCAGTTAGACTGCGCGGCTATCTTCCTGCAATCCGCGGCCAATGGGACGGCGAACGACTGATCGTTGAAGATGCGAATCTTAGCCTTCCGGCACCACCCGGTCAACCCTCGTTTGCAGACATGACATTCGGTCTGGTTTCCATTCCCGACGCTGAACTGCTCGCCGGTGGAAATTCCGGTGCTCGCAGTTTGGTCATCATCGTTGGACCCGGCATGGCCAATCCCGCAGTTTACGCCGCTGTTCTCGAATCAGTCGAATCTTGGGCTGATGAACAAGCCGACCTCGATTCGTCAAATCTGAATTTATTTGCCGTCAAACAATTCATGCTTGATGCTACTGCAGATGCTGGCGAGCAATTCTCGATGCTCTTCCTCATCTTCGGATCATTCGTCATCTTTGCCGGAATTCTGCTCGTGATGAACATCTTCGTCATGCTGGCCGATGAACGCAAGCCCGAGATGGGTATGGCTCGCGCCATTGGAATGCACCGTGGAGATTTGCGTGTTCTGTTCGTACAGGAAGGCGCTCTTCTCGGTATGATATCCAGCGCAGTCGGCGCTTTGATTGGAATTGGAGTGGCTTGGATTCTAATGAAATTCATGGCCACAGCCTTCCAGGACACCTTGTCGTGGACCGTCGTTTTCGATTGGTCATTCCAGAGCCTTCTAGCTGGATTCACGGCCGGCTTCCTAGTCACTTGGTCAACCCTCTGGATGACCTCGATGTGGATCAGCCGACTCAACGTAGTGGCGGCCATTCGCAGTATCCCCACTCGATATGGAGGTGGGTTGCCATGGTGGTCAATCTTGGTCACTTTATTCCTCGGCTTTTCATCCATGGGTTGCTTCTCACTAGCCTTTTTCTTTGGAGATCCGGTCGATGGCACCCGTCATGCCTGGTGGTTACTGGGTGGATTCACACTGCTGTTGGCGCTGGTTCCTCCAGCGTTCTGGATTCTTGGAAGAATTCTGCCCGAGGACATCACTGTTCGAGGAATGCGATTCCATCGACCAGTGGTTCTTCCGCGCCTGATTTTGTCTATTCTTAGCGTGTCGATGATTATCTGGGGTTGGAAAGGAGACCCAATCAGTGCAGAATGGGAGCAGGGACCCTTTTCCTTCATCATAATGGGCATCTTTTTGGTCGCCGCCGGAGTCCTCCTACTGACCAGTTTGGCGCCCCTAGTCACACGATTCCTTTCCCGTCTACTTGCCCCCCTTTCGGGACGCATCGCCTCGATTCTACCAACGAGCCTTGCCTATCCAATGGCCACACCTTTCCGAACAGCGATGACCATGGGGATGTTCTCATTGGTCATTTTCGCAGTCGTCATCCTTTCTGGATACAGTGCCCTATTCGGCAATTATCTAGATGAAATGAGTGACGAATCAGGAGGCGATTACGAAATCCTCGCATTCAGTAGTAGTGAGTTGGATCCAGATGTCAACAACTGGGATCTTGGCGACATGAACGTTTCAGATTTCGATTCTATTGCCACCATCTATTCGGGAGCCGTCAAGGCTGAACGTAGTGATGGAACCGGCGACACATTGCTAGTTGGTTTGCGTGGATTCGATGAGAATTTCAGCGAACACGGTGCTCTAGGTTTGGAATTCTGGGCCGAAGAACTAGGCGACACTGAAGCAGACGCGTGGGCAGCCGTTCTAGCCGACGAAAGCCTCGTGATTATTGATTCGAGCCTCACACCGCAAGAGGTTGGTGGTGCCAATGCCCCACCTACTCTAGACCTGACCGTAGGCAGCTCGATTCTAATCAGTGATCCAAGCAATACAGGAGTCAATCGAACCGTCTTCGTAGCAGGCATTCTCAAGCAAGAATCCTCGATTATGGTTCCAGGGATTTACATCCAGTCGGCATTTGCCGAAGAGCGATTTGAAGCCACACCACAGATTGTCTGGTTCAGCGTACCAGAAGGCACATCTGTGGCCCAACAAGAGCAAGCAGCAGATGAAATCGAACGTGGAATGATTGAAGAAGGCGTGGGGGTGTTTGTCATTGAAGTTGCCTTTGCCAAAGCCCAATCCTTCTTCTTGTCAATCTTTAATCTCCTCAAGGCATTCCTTGCACTTGGTCTGGCCGTTGGGATTGCTGGACTGGCCGTAGTAACCATTCGTAACGTCAGTGAACGACGCCATCAAATCGGCATATTGCGGGCCCTTGGGTTCCAGCGCAGCATGGTCGTAGCAACCTTCCTAGTCGAGTTATCGTGGGTCTCATTCCTCGGGATTCTGAATGGAGCATTGGTAGGCGTTGGTTTCCATTATGCCCTTTATGATCGATTCCTCAAAGAAGACGGTGCAGACTTCATTATGCCTTGGAATGAAATCTATTTGATTGTCATCGGTGCTTACATCCTGACCCTCATTGCAACATTGTGGCCGGTCAGACAAGCCGCCTCCATCCGTCCAGCCGAAGCCCTACGGGACGTAAATTAAATTACAAATCGTTTGTTCCAGAGTTAATAAAGAAATGCTAGTTTAACGTCCAAAAAGTAACTTGCGCTAGCGGTCACTATAAATAGGATATTTTTCTGTGGCGAAGCACCCACTGTGAGGGAGGACTTGAAAGTGAAGCAAATAGTACCTATTGTACTCACGGCGTTGATGTTGACCAGCTTGTTTGCTGCAATCGACTTCGCTGATGAGCTAAAAGATACGAACGAAATGGAAACGGGTGGCCGTGCGGCGTACGAAATTACGCTCCACGACGTCCTGCAGCCACGAGAAACATTCGTGGATCAGGGCGGTAACACTCGGAATGGAATAGACATTGGTGACGTCGTCTATTTCCGGCCGATCATCATCAATGATGGTGACAACGCACAGAACGAATTCAACATTCGTGTAACTGTGACTCCAGCCGGAGATAACGTACCAGCAGTAATCGACAATCTCGATGATGCTGTTTGTCCTGGCGATGTCGCTGTGACTGGATGCAGTTTCAATACACTAGCATCTGATGACTTCTTGGGCGGCGGTAACTACCGTGTCCAAGCAGAAAGTGGTGGCGACCTAGCATGGACGCCCTCTGTTCCTGGCGAATATACAGTTAGTGTAGAAATCGTACTTGTCGATTCAACACAAGACACGGATCTAAACAACAACGCAATTTCATACACAGTTGTTGTTCAGCACTACCGCGACATCGTTGTTGACCTCTGCTGGACTGATGGTCCAGGTGGCGAATGTATGTCCGATGGTGGACATGAGGACGCCCAGGGCGCAGGCCCACACAACTTCGCTCTAACGGCTACGGCCGATGGTTCAGAAGCATGGCAACCTCGTTCAACTACCATTGACCTAGTATTCGGTGGAGATTTCAAAGAGGATGAGACTGGCTATGACATCAATGATGGAAACGGTATGGACTATTCATCCAATTCGGTTTCCATTGTAGTCGGAGAGGACGCAACAGTGCCAGTTTGGCAAAATGCATCCACTCCTGAAGACCCCGTGACAGATGCCAATGATTTGGCTGACAACCCCTGCTCTAGTGGTGCCAACCCTTGCAACGAGACTCGAACTGTGATGGTCTATCAACAGACCTACACATACCACGGAGTCATCATGGGTGACCCACAAGCAGAAGGTGATGATACTCCAAATTCGTACACGGTAACTGCAATGCTGACTACTTTTGATTCGTTTGAGCCTACAGTAGGCGCCACTGGTGGCGGCTTTGGCACAGGCGGTGGAGAAGATGAAACTCAATCCATCATCCTGAAGGAGAACACCTTGGATTATGATGACCGTACAGGCAACAACGATGGTCACCTCAGTGGTTACTTCACAGTCTTCCACGATATCGCCCTAACCTCTCTTACTGGCGGTATCAATGAAGCAACTGAAGGAACCCTGAACGTCGGCTTAACTCGTCTAACTGCTCAGGTCATCTACGGTGGTTCGGAAGATTCGAATTCCTACGATTGGTCAGTAACGTTCACCGTAACTGACGAGAACGATCAAGATGCCCTCAATGGTATGCCTGGACTTGCCAATGAATGTCAGTCTGAAGATCCCGAGAAGGATTACACACACCAAAATCTCGGTAACTTGGCACCTTCTTCCCCTGAAGGTTCAGCGTGTCTCGACGTCACACTAACTCCTGGCCGGTACACCGTCACTGCAACTATCGAAATGATTGGTGCAACAAGTGAACCTACTACTGCAGTTGACATGAACTCTGGTAACAACCAGCGTGGAACCTTCTTCGAGGTTATCAACGACAATCCAACAGTGTTCATGACTCTGGATGGCATCCTACGCGGCGAGAGTTCGGTAGAAGCTCCAGTCATTACTGGAGACATCGTCACTATGCGCGCGCGAGGAGCAGACAGTGAAACAGCAGATGAGATGCTGATGTATTCGTGGACCCGAGTCGCCGCAGGTGGCGAAGTAATGGATCTATGGGAGTGCGACATGTCTATCTGTGTCGTAGAGACTGATGTATCATGGATTGGAACACATCCAGTTACTGCAACTGTAACCGATGAACACGGTGCATCTGCATCAGACACCATGAACTTGGCTGTTTGGAACATCTACACCCATGACTCTGCTGACAGCCCTGACATGAGTGTCACGGGCGCAGACATGAGTTACTCCCTTGTGTATAGCGCAGGAGAGTCAATTCAGTACAACGTATCGGCCGCTGATGGCGAGTCGTACACTGGCGTACAATTGGGTAGCAACGCAGGAGCCTTCGACAGCGTCGTCTCCGTAGATATGACTGTGTCCAACGTTTTCAGCAATCTAGACATTGGACCAGAATCATTGACCATCAACTTCGATGGCGATGCATCTACACCATGGGGCCTATGGTACAAGCGAACTGTTGAGTCCCCTTGGACCAACATCGACAACGTGGCAACATCCGCTGGTTCAGCCGGTGGCGTGACCATGACATTCAGTCACGATGGTTCCCTTCAGGGCAACCTTGGTGGCGGAACCTACGCGATCTTTGACGTCGCAAGTGCAGGTGATGAACCACCCGCAACTGGCGTTACAGGACTCACAGCAGTTGCTCAACCTGGTGCACAAGTTGCACTCAGTTGGGGCTATGGCGATGACAGCCTCCTCAATGTGAACGCAGACACAGTGAACCTCTACTGGTGCGCTGGTGCAAGTTGCGATGCAATGGCAGGCACAGCTATGCCAGCCATGCAGACCACCACGACATCTTGGACCCTTGTGGGTACAGATGCTGAAGTGTACACCGTTCTAGTACAAACAGAGAACGGCAACCAGGATGCCTCAGGCGTCGCACTCTCGGGTGGAAGCGCTTCGATTACTGTAACAGCAGACGGCAGTGTCACACCGGCACCAACCCTCAGCAATGCAGCGGCGACCGTGACTTCTACAGATGATGGCCTGACCTTCACATGGGACGCAGCAGACACCGGAGACGTATCGTCTTGGGTTCTATGCTGGGCTGGTACACAGTCAATCGTCAACGACGAGTTCGACAGCCTACTAGGCAACAGCTGTGCAGAGACTGAAGACACAACGACATCGGTCACAGTGACCGAGCAGGCGATGTGTGGCGGTACTTGCAACGCTGACATGTACTTCGGTATCGCAGGCAAGGACGTTGTCGGTAACGTAGCCGACCCAGGCGTCGACATGTATGCAGATATGAGCGAAGGTCTAGACATCCCTGATGTCATCGATGGCGGGGGAGACCCTGCTGGTGAGGATGCCGGAATCGGTAACGCAGTTTATGCAATCATTGCTTTGGTTGTCATTGCGGTTATCGGCGGCGCATACATCCTGACCCGTGGCGCAGAGGGTGGAGATGGCGACAAAGAGTGGGATTACTGAGATCCTACAGCCTCAAAAGAACAACATGACCCGTCCTTGAGACGGTGACCCGGGCCGGGCCCCCTACGGGGGCCCGGTCCCTTTTTTTGTTTCAGCTCCACGCCCTAATTTCGAACACCAATTGCACTAAATTTCTGACAAATGACGCGCAGTTACTCGGTTAAATAGGCCAATTATCGCTTGAATTCAGACCTTATTCTCGAGCATTTCCCCTCAACATTTCACCCGATCTTTAACCTCGAGAAGATTGTTACAAATTGTTTGTACCATTAAATATCCGAGCATTTTATGCCCTTCAAAACTTCAACGCAGTTTACCGAACAGAAATGAGAAATCAAAGGGTTTGCACCCATACGGTTATATCTACGTCAAATCGTGGCAGGGCCTGTTCATAGGACACTCTGGGGTATCTTGAATGATGACAAAAGGAAACAAGAAGGTGTTGGGCGGCAGTTGGCTGTTGCTCACGCTATTGATGATTGGAATGAGTTGGGCCCAAGCGGTACCACCTGCAGGCGACGTTACATCGACCACATCGGTTGATGAAGCGGATGCAAATAATGCAGTGGATCCGTTTGCTCTCAACGTGGAGGAAATAGCACAGGTGGATTACACCGCGTTTGGCTATCCAGCCGAGGATGAACTCGTTGGAAGCCGAACTGCAACCTCCAAGACGTACGTGACGGACGAGGGTAAGGTCGCAATAGTGACCACTGACCCAATCCACTACCTTGATGATCAAGGTGTGTGGCAAGAGGTCGACCTGAACGTCGAATCGGAAGCAAATGGTTGGTCGGTGACTGAAAACACCTTCAACACATTTTTCGAGGCTGATGTTAATCGCGGTGTGGTAATACAGGTCGATGAAAACATCGACCCCATCCGTATGGGTATGAACCCCGTCGTCGTGCAAATGGACCGCAACATGGATGGAATGCCAATGATGTTTGAGCTCGACCACACGGAAGAGCCCATCCAGTCGGCTGGAAACGTGTTGCGATATCCGCTGGGCCAGGGCGTCGCTCTGGACTACTCGGTGTCCAGCACACAGGTCAAGCAGAACCTGGTCATTCGTGACCAGCCGTTCTTTGAGCAGCCCGAATTCGATGGCTGGTTTGGTCTGCAGGAAGAAATGCTTCTTCCGTACGGTTACGCCGTCTTTGATGGATCTAGCCCTCTCGCTGAGGGTCAGGTCATGAAGACCGATCAGTCGTTCGATATTCGCAACGTAGAGACTGGTGAGCTGCTTGTCAGCGTACCAGCACCTCTGGTTTACGAGTCGGACGCAGCGGCCCTACCAGGCCTTGGTCAGTACTTCATCGTCCAGATTGGTGAGCATGTCCAGATTACCACTTCGATTGATGCGGAGTGGCTGATGGATGAGAACCGCTCTTACCCAATCATGATTGATCCAACAATCGATGTCACGGCTTCGACTACTTACTACACCTACAAGTATCGGTACCAGACGCAGTGGTCCTCAACAACCTACATTCGAGGATACGCTACTACGTTCATCACCTACACTTGCAAGGGTACAAGTTCTGTTGGTTGCACAACTTCGAGTTACTACTCGAATTACCTGCGAACTGCTGTTCACCGATTCAACTTGGCAAACACCATGCCAACCGGTGCAACAGTCACAGGCGTTGATTACGAGAACCACGTCGGTCGCTACCGCACTGGTTCACGAAACTTCGAAGTTGCAGTCATGAAGAACGGTAACTCACAGAGTTCGACAATGGTTGACCCAGCATCACTAATGGGCAATTATGGTCGCAACCTGCACAACTATGCTGCAAACTCTGCAGCATCGTCCAGTACGACCACACTCAGTGACCCTGGTTACTACTACGGTTACAACGCTGGCAGCATCCGTTCGATCTCGATGAACTCCAATGGAGAATCTGACGTTCAGGACGCAGTTGATGGCAATGCAGCGGGCAGCAGTGGACACATCATGGGTCTCTCTGTGCGCAACACGAACACAGCCCCAATGTGGTACTGGTGTACACAGAACACCTACACATACTACGGTTGCCAGGCCAGTTCTTCGTACAAGCCTCACCTTGAGATTTCGTACACTGGTGGTTCAGACACCGCGGCTCCGTTAGCAGAAGCAGTCGGATTCGATGGTAAGACCACCTATCTGGCTGGTTCGCGAACCATGTACATGAAGGCACTTGACGCTAGTGGTGTTAACACCACATCAGCAGGTGCACCTCACCTATGGTACCGCGTTGATTCCGGTACGTGGACTGGCGTTTCCGCGTCCACGATCGGAACCTGCACGGCTGGCCTATGGTGCAACTTCAAGGCTACAATCCCTGGTCAGACCGCTCCGGCGACTGGCACACTTGAAGTCGAATACTACTGGGCATACCGCGATTCCCCTGCACCACCTAACGGTGGAGTATCGGGTACCACAGGCACGACCCCTGCCGGTGGAACAGGTATTCCAAGTAACATGCAGACGCACCCAAGTTCACCTTGGAGCTACGATATTGAACACGTCGACAATGCAGCCGATGGTGACAGCAAGTGGCAAGTCAAGGCTAGTGGTTGGAACTCTTATTCGTACTCTGCCGCAATGAACTTCTACGATTGGCAAATGACCTACTACGAACCAAGCCGTGAGTATCACATGGAATACGATACTTCGAGCTGTGGCACAGGTCGCAATGCGTGCTTCAACGGACTTGCAGTGCTTGATTTGCGATATTACCCGGGTACTACCCGCGTATGCACATCGACCACTTGCCAGACTAACATGGACAAAGTATCCATGCCTGGCTTAGGCATGAATCCACAGAACGGCCCTGGCTCTGACGTGATCTGGTATCACGACGGCACCTCATGGGGCGTCATGCAGTACGAGCTATCCAGTGGAAATGGTATCGAGCAGCCACAGTCTGCAGGTACGGTTTACACCACACTTGACTACGGTAGCACGGATGACGGCTACGTGAAGGTTGCAATCCCTGATGATATCACCGGTTACTTCGGTGCGTTCTCATGGAACTCAACGTACAACCTGAACAGCCAAAACCGCAATCTGTTCTGCATCAACACGAACAACAACCCAATTATGTTTGTTCGTTCAACCTACACAGGTTCGCAATACACCAACCCATGCTATGGTACGTACTACTACTACCAGTACAACTACGCATGGAACGGATGGTGCAACCCAGGATACGACGGCCGAGTCGACGCCAGCTGGCAAATCAACTCAAAGCTCAGCTCAATCAAGCCACTACCGGACACATTCCCACCGGAATTTGACCACCCTGGCTTGATGGACTCCTACGTGGACACAGATCGAACCCTTTCGTTCGAGATTTCTGATGCCGGTGACCCACCTGTGGGTCTGAACACCAATGCAACAGACAATGGTGACGGCCTCATCGGTCCAGAGATGAACTACCGAGTCTACGATAATGAGGCAGGAACTTGGTCCGCATGGACAACTCGTTCCATGTCCCCTGATGCAGCACGCACTTCGTGTGTAATGCTCACCTGCGTGTGGACTACGTCCATCCCCGGTACAGATCGTGGTAACACTGTTGAATACACACTACACGCTGTGGACAACAATGGCAACTGGATTAACACCACTGCCTTCACCTACGATATCGCAACACCGACCAAGATTTTCGTTCTTGAGTGGCACGACATGACGGCTGGATTCAACTCCGGCTACAATGTCAACTTCCAGGTTCGCCTGTACGATGTCACCAACGAAGTTGAATTCGCGTATGACACTAGCAGCAATGCGTACTACGACTACCAGTACATCGGCTTCCAGAACCCGGCAGCCAACGCTGGTGAGTTGCTACGCGCGCGTGGAGCAGGATTCATTGGAGGGCAAAATCCGTTCTCCCATAACTACCGCATCGCAACCGATGGCGCAGATTATGGATACGAGCGTTACACCGCTGGCATGACTGAGTTGTTCAACTACAACGAAGAGTTCACTGGCAGCAGCAACGGTAACCCCTACACGTACTACTGCACAGCGTACTTCAGCCAGTATCGAAACGACTGCAGTGCTGTTATTGACCTGCCAAACGACTTCGAGTTCGATTACTTCGGCAGCACCTACAACGGTTCGCAGGGTCACAAGATCCACGCAATCCGTCACGGTGCAATGCAGTTCAGTACATCGAGTACTACCAACAGTGCACAGATGATGTCCTCAGGATGGGGAACGACCATGCCTGGCCTGCCAAACTCAGGCACGTATGTTCGTAACATCGACCTTGCACCATGGTGGGGCTACTACACATCGTACTACTGCTACTACAACTCTGGTTCAGAGTGCAGTATCCGTTCGAAGCTCATTCCATTCGACGGCTCAGGTATGGACGTAACATCGGACATCACCACGCCAACGATTTGGGATATCGAACAGAGCCCAATCCGCGTGAACCCATCCAGCGGCGACTGGCTTTCCGTCAGTGCAGATCTAACGATCATGCCTGGCGTTGAAGTTCAGATTGCTCAAGGCAAGGGTATCGCGATGACAGGTTCCTGTAACAAGCTCGTCGTTGATGGTAACGCGACCCACCCGGTCACGATTACCAACATGGGTACGAACTACGCACAGGGTCTGGCATTCACCAACGGTGGCTGTAACGCAGGCACCGATGACCGCCACACGTTCAGCCACACGAACTTCGTCAACATGACGACTGCAATCAGTGCTGGAAGCCGCAATGGTGCAGCACCGCACTACAACGGCAATGTGGGCAACTTCACGATGAGTGATGTGACCTTCACGGACGTTGGAACGGCAATCAAGCACGGCAGCGGTCAAGGTACCGCCTTCGACTTGTCAGGTGTCGACATCAGCAACAGCGCAGATTCCTGTGTTGACCTGCCAGATGACGCTACACTGACTTGGATTGGTGGTTCCGCCTCCGACTGTAACACGCACGCATACGCGGGCCAAGGTGCAGTCGTAACAGGCGATGGATCATCCATTGTGATTGAGAACGTTGACATCACTGATGCAGCCGTTAACGGTATCGTCGGTACAGCAGACAGCCTATGGCTGTCCAACGTGACCGTGGATGCCAGCAGTGGCTTCTCATGGCAACAGACCGGAACGGGCGTCGCCCAGACCGGCACGTCAACCAGTGGTACTGACTTCTACGCATACAATGTGGATATCAGCAACTACCACGCAGCCCTGACAACCCACGCAACCGACAGCATCCACATGGAGGATGTTGACAGTGCGGGTGACGACGATGGATACACTGTGACACCTGCTGGCGCAAGCAGCCCAGCAATTGGTGCAACAGGTTGGACCATGGACGGTCTCAGTGCAGATGGCGGCCTAACAATGGCACGCACATCGCCAGGCGGCATGGACAATATCGATCTTGGTGGAGCCCTACAATTGTCGGGTACCGCGCCAAGTTCAGACCTAATCGCAGGCAGCACTGTTGCTGCCGCAGGCCTCACCGTCAACGGATGTGGTTGGAGAGTCGACTTCCGCGACGTCAGCCTCGGTGATGGTTCAAGTGACACATGGGTCAGTGCAAACTGCGCATCGTCCGCCAGCAGCAACGTCGTTACCGTCGGAGATGGTACGATGGCTGGTGACAGCACCAACAACAACTTCGCGTACGCGCGTAACAGTGTGCTGACTCTCGCAGAGATGACCGTCACTGGAATGACCAACTGGGGCAATTACCTTGCAAGCGCTGGTACCAACGGTGACATCCGCTTGATTGATGTGAACTTCGATGGCAACGACTGTCTCGACTCCAGCAACCAAGCCGACACATCGGTTTGTTGGGTTGAAGCCGCTTCCAGCACCGCCAAGATTTACTTCGGTGGTACAGGAACGGTCTCAGTTTACCGATCAGGTAACAGTGGAAACGCCTTCCAGGCAAACCACAACGTTGCTGCATCGGTTCACGACAGCTCAGGCGCGGAACTGTTCGCAGTAGGAACCAGTGTAACTGATTCCGCTGGAGCAGCAAACGTTTGGCTAATCACTGACCTTTACGAGCTAAGCAGTGGAAGTGGTTTGCCTGCCAGTCACTCGGAATCGTACACAGACCACACCCTCCGCGCATCTGGTGGTGCAGGTCAGAACGTGACGACACCGTCGGACGCATGGTACACAGCAGCCCACAACCCGGATTATCCATCCAGTGACCTACCTCTCGAGGTTGGCGCACACGTTTACCTCAACCTTGAGGCATTCCCGATGGATTTCGGTGGCGCAACTAAGGATTGTGCATTCTTTGCCAGCAACCTCTCGGCATCGATGCTCAATGGATACTACACATACACCCGTCAGATCATCACTCTGTCCGCAGATATGGTCCTAGATAATTGCAATGTACATCTTCAGGGTACATCGGTGCGTGTTAACACCACAGCGGGCAACAGCCCAACGATTACCTTGCTCAACGGCGCTGAGCTGCTCATCAGTGAGCACGATGGCGACTACGGTCACATCAAGGCTCAGTCCAGTGCCTACCCATGGTCGATGGATCTTTCCAATGGTGGTACACTGTCTATTGATGCAGGTTCAATTCGCGATATGTCTGGTGGCCTAACGGTCGGCAGCGGCGGTACATTGGACATGTTCAATGGTTCGACTGCTTACGGTAGTCCGAACGCAGCAGCATCAACGGCCACCATCAATGTCGATGGTGGTACGTTGACTACTGACAACGCAGTTGTGCAGAACGTCAACTCAGGTATCGGTATTCGCCTCGCGAACACCGCATCCAGCGATTTGTCTAACATCCTTGTCAAGAACTCGGCTGTGGGCATCTCGGTCGTTGACGCAGCGCCAACCATCGATGGATTCACTCTGACTGACAACACGGTCGGTTTGGAAGTTGATGGTGGCATGAGTTTGCCAACCCTCTACCGCTCGACAGTACTCAGCGGCGAGAGTCCAGGATGGCAGACCTACGCGATTGACATCACTGGGTTCGCACAAGACAACAACTACTTGCAACTTGGTACCAACATCGTATACGGTGGCGGTAACTCTGACCCAGCAAAGGGCAGTTACTACGCAGCATACTTCATGACCACAGATCGCTGGCGCGTCGCAGTCGATGTCGGCAACGGTCTAACTAACGTCACGGACTCGACTGTGCCTGGTTACTATCCATACGGCGCAAACGATCCAGCTGAGGGTACCGGCCACGTCGGTTCCTACGACGGTGGACAGGGTGGTGCACCGGTTTGGGATTGTAACCTGTATGGTTACCAATACAACCCAGGCGGTTCGTATCAGTATGCGTACTACTATTACTTCATCAACTACGTCATCAATGGCCAGCAGAATAACAACAACAACGGCAATGGCGTTGGTGGTATGACGATGAGTAGTAACTACAACACTCCGCCACTTGAATTCGGGTTCCGAGTCAATTCCGCGGACCACACGGCGAACACCAACTACTACCCATACATGTATTGGGGCAGTTATTGGCCAGCCTTCTACCACGCAGGTACGGCATTCGTACCGCCTGAAGGATTCAACGGATTGTGGGGCAACTACAACGTTTGTCAGAACTATGCATACACCCCAACAACACCGGTTCCAGCAGGCTTCCGCCTAGACTACCCAATCGTTGACACCAGCAGCTCAAGCATCGAGCAGGTTGTCATGTACGTGGACATGGTCCACTACGGCGCAGACTACTACCAGGATCGCCTGGAAGTCTCCGTGCGCGCGGGTAGCAGCGTTACCGAACTACTAGCCAAGGATTACAGCCGCGACTTCGGCACTGCAAGTATCAGCAATGGTGCCATTAGCGGTGCAGACACTGGTATCGATATCGGTAACAACCGTGCAGCTGGCGATTTGAGTGCCATCACCATCACCAACCCGGTGAATGAGGGTGTACTCGTCTCCGGCAGCACCAGCGCAACCATGGACAGTATCACTGTCGATGGTGGACGCTACGGTATCCGAATGGGCGCCAATGCAGGTGGCAAGTTGGGTATGACCAACGTCGATCTCGACGGTCAGACTCAAGACGGTCTAGTTCTCTCAAAGAGCATGAACATCGACATTAGCGGAACCATCCAGAACGCAGGTTACTGTGGTCTGAAGATTCTCTCTTCGAACGATGCTGATTGGGAATTCGATGGATTGACTCTATCTGGCAACGGCGTGGGTGTTACTCACGACGGTTCAGGTACTGTGACGATGTCTGACACTGTAATGACTGGGAACACACAAGATGTGACCCTGAGTGGCGGTGCTCAAATGGATTACCTAGAAGGTGATGTTACTGAGAGCAAGGTTACGACCAGCGACAATTCGAAATTCACTCGATTACGAACGTTGGACATCACTGTCACTGCAGACGGCAACGGAGTAGCTGACGCACCAGTCAAGATTCTGGACGCTAACAACTACGTGGTTGACGGTGGTACTACAGACAGCAACGGTGACGTCAACGGCGTGACCTTTGTGGTTTGGTCTAAGGAACCATCTGGTGTGACGACAGCGAACCTCGCTGGCTACCAACTGGTGACAATTGCGACAATTGCCTACACCTCTGGTTCAGTCATTGACGCACGATATGCAATGAACACGATTTCGCTAAGCGATGCTCCTGGTAACACAGCAAGTACCGCATTGACGGCTTCGATTGACGCGCGTACGTGTTACAGCTACGACTATGGCTATGGACACGCAGCATGTACTGGTTTGAACTACATGAGCAGCCGCACGGTTGACGGTGTTGATGAGTATGGTTACTACAATTCAGAAACCGACATGACCAACCAGATCATTCAGTTTGATTCACCATACAACTATGCAGATATCGGTTCGGGCACACAGGATTTCACTGGATCAACGATCTTTGTGACGGGTTGTGTCAACAGCCAGTCCACGATTTACCCGATTTACCCATATACGGGTACCATCGAAATGGATGACACTATGATTATCGCAATGTGTGATGAATCGAGCGGTCAAGCCAGCAGCTTCCGTCTCGGATACTCTGGCACCTACAGTTATGGTAACTACATCATCAACGACACTACCATGCTTGGTCTGAAGAGTATCGCGACCGGCAGTGGTTACTACCAGAACAACGGTGACCTCGAAATTACCAACAGCCTGTTGATGCACTACGCGTCTACTACCAACGTGCCATCCAGCTCGGTCTACTACGACGACATGTGTATCCAGACCTCTGGATACGACGACGTCGAGATCTCTGGCAACACGATGGTCGACTGTGGTGCAGGTGTCTTCGTGCCGAACAACTTCTACGCGATTAACGCAGCCTACCAAGGCAACGGTCAACTAAGACTCGATGTCAGTGACAACACGTTCATTGACTGCGTCAACCTCTGTATGTGGTTCTACCTCGGTGCAAACTCGCACGATGCTAGCTTCAGTGGCAACACCTTGACTGGTACACCCGTTGGATATGGTGTGTACACCCAAGACAACACGGTCTTCGACCTCGATGTTGACGGTAACACCATCTACGCGGACAACCCGATTTACATGCGTGGCGCACGCCAGTGGGATATCACGAACAACGATATCACTGGTATCTCCAACGCAGCGAACGCTTGTGTATTCGTACTGAATGGACACGGTACCATCAATGGTAACACCTGTACGGATGCTGACGGTGGTATCGCAGTTAGCGGTATTCGCAGTGGTAACGATGTATTCATTGAGGACAACACGATCGGCTTCACCGCTGGTCGTTTGCCAACCAGTGCAATCGGCATCTTTGTCGAGAACTGTGGTCTAGATGAGATTTGGATGGGCGGCAACATGGTATCAACCGTGATGAACGCTGTTCAGACTGATGGCTGCAGAGTCACAGACAACGGCTCGTACTACACAGGTCTTGGTGGCGGCGCAGGTCGCATCCACGCTGTGAACATCCAACAGAGCACCTACAGCCCATCACACCTCAACGTGTGCACGGGCGACTCGGTGCGCTGGACCTCGCGTGCATACGGTAGCACCAACACTCCGCACACGACCACATCAGATGCTGGTCAGACAGAGGTTTGGGACAGTGGAACGATGAACCTCGGTTCGTCCTTCGTTCACGCGTTCAACAACGTGGGCAACTTCACGTACTACAGTACGACGATGACGACCATGACTGGTTCAGTGAATGTCGCAGATTGTCAAGGTAACAACCTACAGACAACTGGTATCGACATCCTTGGCGGTGGCGACCAAATCACACTCAACGGTGTGATGGTCACCGGATACGGTCTCGGACTAGCAATGGATGGCGGTTCACTAGCATTGAATGCTGGTACCCAAATCTGGGGCGATGCAATAGCTGTTGACGTGACTAACGTCGATGTTACTTCAGCCGGAGCAACCGTGGTTGCAAACAGCACCTACGGTATTGGTCTGTCTGCGGCAACTGACAACGGCAGAGACACATTGGATCTGACTGGACTATCGGTCAACGCGGCTGTCGGCGTTCTCGCTGACGGACACGATGAATTCCGCTGGAACGGTGGTATTGCTGCAGGACACACTGTCTTGAAGACTATCAACGGTGCTTCCGGTACTCTTGAGAGCATGTACAGTATCTATGCACACCCAGTGTACGGCGATGTACCAGCTGCTTGGGAATCAACCTTCGCGTGCTACAGCACTGATGCAGTTTACATGATGACCAACGGCAATTGCGGTGGAGTTACAACACAGATCAATGCAGGTCCATTCTCAACAGTGACCAGCATCGGTAACGGTGTACTCAACAACGGTGCTTTGTTCCCTGCTCCAGTCAACAACTTGCCAACCAAGTTGGTAGTTGACGCAGATGCGATTGTTCACGAGGGCAACCTCCTGAACTTGACTGTTCTACACATGGGTAGTCCAGCGACTGATGTCGGTCTGTACATCCGTAGCCTAGCATGGGGGACCAACGAAGTCACAGGCGAGCAAGTTCCTGTGCCCGGTGGTCGAGCCGAGTATGTGAGCCCATCGTGGCGAAGCAGCCCCGGTCGAACGATCACTGTTGACGGTATCGCCTTTGATTGGTTCGGCAGCGACGGTCAAGCGTCCGAAGCAGACGACATGATGCCTGGTGCAGTGGCTGTTAACGCAACCACTCTGGCGCACATGCGCGTTACATGGGATTCGAACCATATGTTCATTGCACTCATTGGTCCAACCTTCGCGACCACTGACGGCATGTTCTACCTTGACACAACATCTGGTGGTTCGTCTACGGGCGACAACTGGCACTCACAGCACACGCTGCCAATCAAGGCAGACTACATGCTGTGGATAGAGGACCTCAACAACTGGGGTCTACGCAAGGTTATGCCAACAGGCAACTGGGTCGATGTGACATCAAACTGTCCGCAGATTGATTCGCATCTCTTCATGGGTAACCCACTAACGACACAGTTCCCAACAAGTGAATTCCGTGTTCCATGGGACTGCCTAGGTAACCCGACAGAACAGGTTCGATGGATCGCTATGGTTCAGTGGGACTCTCCATTCGGTGTAGACGGTCAAGTTGTAGGAGTGTTCCCAGAACAACCGTTCGACAATGTCACAACCTCGGGACAGACCTTCGGTAAGTTCGGTAACTTCAACCTCGTTGGAGGCGACCTCGCTGATGGTACACTGGATGATCACCTGCTACTGTTCCGAACCTACGTAGGCACAGGCACAGCCCCAGGTGACCCACACGCATACCAGATCCTTGTCAAGGTCCGTAACACGGAAGGCGACTTCTGGGACTGGGATGACTCTGTTGCACCGCTCATCATGACTTCGAACCAAGATATCACAATCGATATCATGCGTGCGAAGCCAGTAATCGAGAATTTGGTGGATGTATCATACGATGAGGATTCGGGATCGCATACGATAACGCTGACCGACAAGGCCAGTGACTATCAGGATTCGGCCTCGTCCCTAACGTGGACAGTGGCTGACGCAACGTCGAACACGCACAGTTACCCGACACCGTATGACTTCAGTTTGTCCGGCCAGACACTGAGCCTCGACACGCTCGAGAACCAGTTCGGTGGCCACCGTCTACAACTGACCGTGACAGACAGTCACGGCCTCAGTGCAACGCAGACGATAGAAGTCGGTATCTGGAACGTCAACGACGCACCAGTGATCTGTAACACGAACCGCTTTGATTGCGCACCAGTGTTCTACGATGACGGTGACGGCAACCTGAACGTCCACGATGAGAACTTCAACGGTCTCATCACCAAGGAACTTGGTGACACGTCCAACGCGTCTCGCTCATACGTCGTAGATATGGCGAACGAGCAGTCGCAGACAGACTGGAACGACGAGTCAGTACCACAAGTGTACACATGGGCTGAGGATGAGGGTACATGTACTCCATTCGATTCACAGATTCAGTCGAACATCTTGACGATTGCAGAAAACACTGCAAACGAAGCTGGTGGAGACTGTGACATCGTTCTGGACTTGTCCGACGGTGCTTCAGAGAACTCCGATGCGGCTGCGGTCTCGGTGAACTTCATTGTGAATCCGGTCAACGACCAGCCTCAGATCATGGACTTCGATGCTGCTAACGACGTGTACGTCGAGACAGCCAACGGCTCACTCCAGCTTGACTGGTTCTGGGACGTCATGGAAGACGATGAGAACGCCAACAACTTGACTTGGGATCTAAGTCGCCTCATGGCTGACAACGACCACCCAGTCGATCAGTTGACGTGGTCTGTCGAGGAAACCTCGCTGTGCGCTTACGAGAACTACTTCTCGATTACAGTGGACAACGACGCAGACTCGCTAGCCATTGACCTCATCGACGATGCAGCAACCGATGCTCCAACCTCGGAGATCGACTTCCTGCAGGACGCTGACAATGACGGCGTTGCTGATGGCGGCGTACACCAAATGCAGCCTGCAAGTGGTGTGTACTGTACTGTCTACCTATGGATGCACGATACGGCAGACGCGCCAAGTCACATCGACTACGCGCAGAGCGCATCGGGTGTCTACGAACAGCGCAGTATCCGTGAGACGGTCTACATCCGTGTGATCAACGTGCAAGAGGCACGACCGGACTACAACTTCGGCGATGAACCTGGCTTCAGCTGGTTGAACATCGAGGCTGTCCTACCTGGCACACGCGTGCCTGTGGACATTGACATCACCAACACTGGTGACGATCCAAGCCTCTACAACTACGGCCACGATGTGCAGGTCCGCTTCTATGTGGACGACAACCCCACACTGATTCAGGACCAGGTCACATTGAGCTGGGATAACGGCGAGACACCAGGCGTTGGTGAAACATTAACCATCCGTGGATACGTGACACTGAACAATCCGTCTGAGTACGTGCGAGCCTTCCTTGAAGTGCGCACAATCAACCCGCACACCGATGACTACATCGACAACTCGATCCGCCGACCAGCGCTTGAAGAGTTGAACTGGGACAACAACAACGTCACAACGGACGACACGGCAGACGGCCTACCACAGATGGTGCGCCTACGCCCAGCAACTTCGGTTGCTAGCTTCGCTCCGGGCCTCATGGCTGTGAGTCTGGTGGGCGCCTTCGTCGGCGCTCTCCTCATGGGCTCTCGCCGAGAGGAAGACGAAGAGGAACTCATGGAGACCCTCTCGAGTGACGATGAGGCAGTCAGCCCGGTCATCGCAACGATTCTACTTGTTGCGATCACCGTGGTCCTGTCCGGTGTAATCTATGTCTGGGCTCAGAGCCTAGCCTCGGATTCAACGGGCAAGTCAACGCCACGTTTGACCTTCGATTCGTCGGCAATGTTCGAACACACAGGTGACCAGACGCTCTGGAACTGGAAGATCCAAGTCGTCAGCCACGACAACGAACTCGCTGCTCAGGCAGTGTACGTAATCGTGCAGTGGACAGATGACGATGGCACGGTCCACAGTGAGCGTACCAGTCTGGCCAATCCGGATGGCGTGTATGGGTTTGTTCCCAGCAACAGTCCGGCATTGGTGACCTACAAGGATTCGATCAACTGTAACGTAGATTGTTCCGCAGGATTCGGTGCAAACGACATCATCCATGTCCGCATGGTTGACCCAGCTTCTGGGAATGTCATCGAAGATGCACAGGTTACACTGCAGTACGCACCAGCCGGTGGCACTGCAGTCATCCTGATGACGTTCACAGCACAGTACAACCCGCCAAGCATGAAGGCGACGTTCTGAGCGTGAATTGAGAACCACAGGGGCCACCCGAACGGTGGCAGGGTGGGGCGCCTTCGGGCGCCCCCTCTGAGCCCCCACTCCGCTTCGGCGGAGTGGGGTCCTTGCTCCCATTCTTTCTTGACCGGGCACCCATTCGTCGGTGTATTCCGGTGTTCCTATGTCCCTCAAGGCCGTCTGTTTCGATTGCGATGGCGTGTTGATTGACACGATTTCATCTTGGAGAATCATCCACGAGCACTTTGGCACGAACAGTGGCGAAATGCTTGATCGCTTCTTGAGAGGCGAAGTCACAGATGAAGAATTCATGGCCGATGATATTGGTCTGTGGAAGAGTGCCCAATCCGAAATCCATCGAGATGAATTGATGCGCTGCTATCAAGGCGTCAAACTGATGACAGGGGCAAGAGAACTGGTCGAAGCCCTTCAGGCTCGAGGCATCATTGTCGCCATTGTTAGTGCAGGAGTCGATCTTCTCATCGGCTCGATTGCACAATTGCTCAATGTCGATGATTGGGTCTCAAACGGATTCCAATACGATGAAGATGGTTTTTTGCTCGACGAAGGTATTGTCAGAGTTCCGGCACACCACAAGGACGACATGGTTGCCAAAATGGTCCGGATTCACAATTTGGACCCTTCAGAAATCGTCAGTGTGGGCGACAACCATACCGATTTGAGTATGCAAATCCCAGGCTCTGGATTCATCGGCTTCAATGGCCAGAAACAAATTGCCATCGATGGGTTCGCTGCTGCTGGTGTTCCTCATGTCCAGGAGAAGGATTGTCGCTTGCTTTGGCCCCATCTCTTCGAAGGTGAGCCATTCCCCGCCGTAGGCGGGGAATGAGTCAAAGGCGAGATGGTTGCGTCAGATGTTGATGCAGAGGCGCTGGTTACCAATCGTTCTCGGCCTCATCCTCCTTATTCCCTCACCGTTTGCTGTTGCTGATTCTCCTTCTGAAATCTCATTGGAGGTTTGGCACTCCTTTGCTGCTGAAAGCCAAGAAGAGGCCACCTTTCTGAATGCGATCGAACAATTCGAGGATGCCAATCCACACGTCTCCATCGAGGTCACGGGCGTCCCATTCGGCGACATCGACCAACTCTATCTGACGGCTGCCCAAGGTGGCGAGGCACCCGACCTCGTCCGTCTTTCAAGCGATCAGTTAGGTGAAATCGGCGAAGTTCGTGTCGACGGCTATCCCTTGCTTGAGGACCTCCGCCCACATCTAACCCCCTCGGAACGAGCCATCTTTGACAGCAAGGCACTACAGTCCATGCGATATGGAGATGCATTGTATGGTGTTCCGGCGAGCCAGGATTGCCTCTCATTGCTCTACAATCGTGATTTGTTCGATGCGGAAGGCATCACATACCCTGATGAGACGTGGACTCAGCACGATCTACTCTCTGCTGCTGAAAATCTCACTCAAGGGGATGTGTATGGGTTGGCTGTGCCTGTCAAGGTCGCTTACTGGTGGTTCCCGTTCCAAAATGGGTTCGGTGGCAGTTTGTTCGATGAAGATGGAAATCCCACTCTCGACTCAAATGGAAGTGCTGAAGCCCTAGAGTGGTACCTTTCGCTAGAACAGACCCATGGTGTAGTCAGAACAGGAACCGTTGGGGAAACCATGGAATCCCAATTCATTCAATCCGAAGCTGCCATGATTGTCGATGGCCCATGGAATTGGGCAACATACGAAGCAGGTCGCCTGAATGTAGGTCAAACTCTGCTTCCTACAATCGAAGAAACAGGTTTGCGGGCTTCACCTCTGGTCACATACAAAGGATGGTCTATTTCTAAGCAGAGTGAGGAGAAGATTTCAGCGACAACTCTTGCACTCCATCTTTCATCTCCATCGGTACAGAAGGCATTCGCACTGGATACGATGACGATGCCCACCGCGGTTGAGACTGCGACTGATTCTGAGGTACAAGCCGATGCTGTACTCGCGGGCTTCCTTGCCCAAGCCGAACTCGCAACTCCAGCCCCAACCACACGAGCGATGTCGATTGTCTATGGCCCTCTGGGTACCGCGTTTGAACAGGTCCACGGGGGAAGCGCAAGTGCTCAAGAGGCGCTTGAGGGGGCCGATGCTGAGATGGACAACCTCCTGTCTGCTCAATCAACTTCTGAACCGTTCCCTCTTGCTCCCGGTTACCGAACCATCGATGTCACGGTTCCAGTAGACCCTTCGGCCATGTCGTACCATGTCTATGTCGACAACACCTCGCATTCGACTCTTCAGGTAGGTGAATTCGGTACGGTTGAATCGACCTACGACTCATGCACATCTGGGGGCGTTGAATTGCTTCGTTTAGGTGATAATCCAGTGGTGCCTGCTACAGCTGGAAACTGGACGTGTGGGCTTACGGGGATGATTCCAGATCAGACACACCACATCGAGGTGTTCGTCGATTATGGCGGCAATGCCGACCTCTCTCTTCACTTTTCGATGGATGCATCGACCTCAGTAGCCGATATCTTGCCCCCTCCGCCTGATACAAGCCCCATCCTGTTCGCCATTGGCTCCATTGTCGCTTCACTGGTTGCCCTGCTATGCTTTCTGCGATGGAGAGACGCCAAAGAGGGCAAACATCGCGGGAAACTCGCTCATGCTTACATTGCCCCAGCTCTGATTGCTTTGGCTGTGCTGACATTCTACCCAGTAATCTACGGAATTTGGTTGTCATTCACAAATGCGGATCAGAGCCATCTGGGCGACAACGCTTGGATTGGAATAGAAAATTTCGTCACAGTACTTACCTCGACCGGATTCCTTCGTGTGACGTTGTTCACATTAATCTGGACATTGACCAACGTGATTGCACACGTTGGACTTGGGCTGGGGCTGGCCCTTGCCTTAGACAATCGCCACGTAAGTGGGCGAACCGCATACAGAACCGCACTGTTGTTGCCTTGGGCTATTCCTTCTTACATCTCCGTCCTTGTTTGGAAGGGGATGTTACAACCCGAGGGACTAATCGATTCTGTACTAGGTACCGACTTCGAGATGCTGGCTGATCCATCGGGGGCGAAAACCCTCGTCATTCTCGTCAATATTTGGCTCGGTGTACCGTTTATGATGATGTCATTGAGTGGTGCTATTCAGGCCCTACCTCGAGATATGTACGAGGCTGCAGATGTCGATGGTATCAGTTCTTGGCACCAATTCAGGCACCTCACACTCCCCAATCTGAAGAGTGCTATCGTTCCATTGAGCCTGCTCGGATTCATCTGGACGTTCAACATGTTCAATGTCATCTATCTGATGACGGATGGTGGCCCCAACCTGAGGTTCGGGGAGCCGGGTGAAACCGATATTCTGATCACATACGTGTACGATGTTGCCTTCCGCGATGGAGCCTATGGCGTGGCTGCGGCATGGTCCGTGGTCATCTTCCTCATGCTTGTGGCATTCTCTTGGGTATACATGAAGCGAACCAATGCGACGGAGGCGAGTGCATGAAGACTCTCTCACAGCGGTGTTACCAACCGCAAGAAATCGTGACACTGCGCCTCTGGTTACCGATTGCGGTCGGCGTCAATATCGCTTTGTCTAGCATTGATTGGATTCGTGAGGATTGGCTGTCTCTGCAACTCTCTCTTCTCGGTGCATTTGCCTTGGGCGTTCTCTGGCTGGTCCTGCCAGACGGAGAGCAGAGGTGGAAGCGAGATGTGGCCATGGGCAAAGCCGGCGTCATCCTACTCATCGGTGTCATTCGCTATGCGGCTGGAATGCAGATGCTGATCGATGTCTGGTCGACACTGTGGTTGATTGGTCCTGCCACACTTGCACTTTGGTGGCTTTCTTCCCCGGTGATTTCAACTTGGGCCAAGGGGACTTTATCCACTAAGGGTGCTGAGACTGGATTGGCAAGAAACAAGGTCATGGCACCGCGTTTAGGTGCAATAGGATCACACGTTTTACTACTCCATGCTGTACTAATCGTCTTACTCCCTGTCCTCTGGATTCTCGATGTTGCAATGTCTCCTGGAAATATCCTCGGAGGAGATATAGGTGTCTCTGATTGGACCGGTGAGCATTTCTCAAAGATGCTCGATGGCGATTCGAGTTTCTGGATCTGGATGCGCAATTCTTTGGTTGTTAGTTTGGGCACGACTCTCATGGGTCTCGCACTCGCGGTTCCAGCAGCATATGCATTCAGCCGCTTCCGATTCGGTGGACGAGAAGTTTCCATGTTCGTCTTCTTACTGGTTCAAATGTTCCCTGGAATCATCATCCTCGTCCCTTATTTCTTAGTAATGAAATCACTTGGATTACTGAATACAAGTCTCGGCTTGATTCTTGCATACTCTGTGACCGCATTACCACTGTGTGTCTGGATGTTGAAAGGCTTCTTTGACACTGTGCCTAGAGAGTTGGAGGAAGCGGCGCTGTTGGATGGCTGCAATCAATTCCAAGTGTTCTGGAAAGTTGTCCTTCCACTTTCACTCCCTGCGGTGGCCGTGACAGCCTTGTTCAGCTTCCTTGCGGCTTGGAACGAGTATCTTTTGGCCCTTACATTCAACACTTCCAACGACATGTACACACTCCCTGTGGGTCTTGCCAGCCTCATCTCCTCGACTGGACAGGCATGGGGAGACTTCGCCGCAGCATCCCTTTTGGTCAGCATTCCAGTTGTGATTCTATTCATCGTTTTCCAGAAATTCCTGATTCAGGGATTGAGCGCAGGGAGCGTCAAAGGGTGATCCAATGGTCGAAGTAAGATATGAAAATGTGATGAAGCGATATGAGAACGGGTTCGAGGCTGTCAAAGGCCTCAATCTTGAGATCAAAGACGGGGAATTCCTCGTTTTACTCGGACCTAGTGGTTGTGGAAAGTCGACGACTTTACGGATGCTGGCTGGCCTTGAAGACGTCAGTGAGGGCAGCATCATGATCGATGATGCCAAAGTGAATGATTTGCCCCCGGGTGCGCGTGGGTTAGGCATGGTATTCCAGTCGTATGCGCTTTACCCGCACATGACGATTGCTGAGAATCTCTCCTTCGGGTTGCGTATGGCGAAGGGCGAGGATAAATTGCCCGATGCCGAAATTGTCAGGAGGGTTCAGGAGACTGCGAAATTGATGGAATTAGAAGATCAACTCGACAAGAAACCCAAGCAATTGTCGGGCGGTCAGCGGCAGCGCGTGGCGCTCGGTCGCGCCCTGATTCGTCAACCCAAGGTTCTCCTGATGGATGAGCCACTCTCCAATCTTGATGCCGAATTGCGCCATCAGATGCGTGGCGAAATTCGTCGCCTTCACGAGACGCTAGGCACGACCACGGTCTACGTCACGCACGATCAGATTGAAGCGATGACACTGGCAGATAGAATCGCCATCTTAGATCAGGGTGAGTTGCAGCAACATGGGGCGCCGTTGGACGTTTACAACAATCCTGCTAACGATTTTGTCAAGGGATTCCTGTGTAAACATATAGACGAAATAGTTGAGACTGCGAACAACCTCTTCCCGAAGGAGTGAGACCTATGCGAACGGCGATTTCTCTAGTGATTTTGCTTCTCTTTTCGTCTGTCATCATCTACGATGTGGATGCAGATGGGGGCCGTTCAACCGACCATTCAGTGAATATCCAAGGCATGGCGTTTTCCCCCAACACAATCACCATTCAAGTCGGCGACAGCATCACTTGGACAAATTTGGATTCGTTCTCCCACACGGCGACCAGCACCAGTGGTCCTGTCTCTTTTGATTCTGGAACGCTGTCTAATTCTGCAACCTTCACGTTCACATTCACAACACCTGGAACCTATCAGTACAAGTGCAATTTTCACTCGTCGATGACTGCAACTATCATTGTAGAAGCGCCCGCTGAACCAATTCGTTCTCGCCCAACACTCACTACGTTCTCGTGGGAAGGAGAGGCCACTAGTGTAGAGGTCTCTGGGGAATGGGATGATTGGGACGTTCGCACCGATTTGACAAAAGCAGGTGGCGTTTGGACGACTTCACTTTCTCTGGATTCCGGTATGTATTGCTACAAGTTGATTGTCGATGACAATTGGATTTTCGATCCATCTGAACCTTATCGTGGCTATTGCGACGATTTTGAGAACAGCGTCGTACGTGTTGCGGATGCATCCAAGCCGATGTTCACGCACTCTATCGAGAATGAGGTTCTCACCGTATTGTGGCACGCGGGAACTGGAGGCGGTGCCCCTGATTCCACTCCATTTGCGTTGGCCACTGGTTTGTGGGACGAGGAGACGTGGACATGGACTCTCGACCTGTCAACTCTACCTGAGGGGAAGAACACCCTGCACATCACTGGTGAGGATGTGGATGGCAATCACGCCGATGACCTCCTTCTACCACTTTGGAAAGGGCCACAGGCGGATTTCACCTGGGAGGACGCACTCATCTACATGGTGATGACAGATCGTTTCGTCAATGGAGATTCTACCAATGACCCTCTTTCGACTAATGCCGCTCAAGGCGCCGACTGGCTGGGTGGGGACTTCGCTGGCGTCACAGAGATGATTCAATCTGGTTATTTCTCCAATCTAGGAGTCAATGCTCTGTGGTTGACGCCATTCAATACTGCGGCAGATGGCGCCGAACTCGCTGCTGATGGACAACACTCAGTTTCCGGATATCATGGATACTGGCCCGTTGCGGCTAGGGAAACAGATTCACGATTGGGAACCGAGGTTGAACTGGGAGCATTGGTTGATGCAGCTCACGATGCTGGCATCCGCGTCCTCGGTGATTTCGTTATCAATCATGTTCACGAAGACCATCCGTACTACACCGACAATCCAGAATGGTTCAACGAAGGCTGTCTGTGTGGAGAAGAGAATTGTGGCTGGACCGAGCACCGTCTCGACTGTATGTTCCGCCCATACATGCCTGATGTCAATTGGCGTGTGCGCGAGGCTAGTGAGCAGTTGATATCCGATGTGATGTGGTGGATGGAAACCTTCGACCTCGATGGTGGACGTCTGGATGCGGTAAAGCACGTTGAGGACCTTGCCATCACCAACCTTGCAGTGCGAATCAATGAACGCTTCGAAACCGCAGGAACCGACTATTTCTTGAAGGGCGAAACAGCGATGGGGTGGTCTGGACACACCCTAGAAGAAAATGCTGAGCAGTATGGCACAATCAACAGTTACATCGGCCCGAATGCGCTCGATGGACAAGCTGATTTCGTCCTCTATCATGCTGTGGTAGACAACGTGTTCACTTCTGGCAACATGGACTACCAGCATCTGGATTATTGGACTGCACGAAGCCAAGATCAGTATGTCGAAGGAGCGACCATGGTTCCCTTCGTTGGCAGTCATGACGTACCCCGATTCGCAAGTCGCGCTGACCCCGGTACTGATGATGAATGGAATCAGTGGGAAGAGGATGGCCGTCCCGGTCAGCCTGGTACCGAGAACCCCTATCAGGCAGCATTGCAGGCCTACACATGGCTGCTGACTACACCTGGTGCAGGAGTAATCTACCAAGGCGATGAGTACGGCGATTACGGGGGCGCAGATCCCGACAATCGACATGCCCTGCGAACTGATTCTAATCTCAACGCGCGAGAATCATCTCTGATGGAGAACATCAGTGCTATTGGTCAATTGAGGCTGAATTCAGATGCACTGCGCCGAGGGACATACGAGTCTCTGTCCAACGGAACTGATACGATTGCTTGGTCGATGACGACCGAATCCGACCAAGCAGTGATTGCCATGAACCGTGGAACTACATCCGCGGAATTTGATTTGGAATTGGATTGGGTAGCTTACGATGCATTGAATGAGGTTCCAATGGATCCAGAACATCGATTCACTCTGGACCCAAACAGTGTTGCCATCTTCCTCCAAACCGACGCCATTACAGTCAATCAGACAGATGAACCCGATGGCCATTGCCTCACTGTTGACAATCTAACCGTCAACGCAACTCTGTTCATCACTCTCGATCTCGTGAACATTTGCGACAAGGAAATCCACTATCCAGGTGTCAACGCGACAGCAGACAATCCTCTTGTCAGTGGTTTCCTAGGCATGGTTGAGTGGTACTACCTCATCTTCGCAGACACTTCTTACCCTCATTCGTGGCAACTCGTATTGAATGAAACCATTCCGAATGGCACGGAAATCACCCTTACCTTTGAGGCGACAATCCTGAACTGTGGCGAGGAAGATAATTGGCACGATTGTCCCGATTCAGTGTTGCAACATACCTTCACTGTAGGGTCAGACAATTCCGACAATGGAACCAACACTGAGCCCGAACCTGAACCTCCGATTGAGGGTTGCATGGACTCCGATGCGACCAATTTCGACAATCTCGCTGAGATAGATGACGGCACATGCGAGTACCCCGTGCCCGAGCCCGAACCCGAACCTCTGATCGAGGGTTGCATGGATTCCAATGCGACCAACTTCAACAATCTCGCTGAGGTCGATGATAGCACATGCGTGTACCCAGAGCCCGAACCTGAGCCTGAGCCACAAACAGGGCCTCAGGACACCATTGAGGATGACCAATCATCCAGTGGTTC
>Ga0208522_1000147_pt1 | contig 46680 bp, 52 predicted proteins | sample ETNtaG_25_FD_185763 | JGI IMG/M metagenome (GOLD analysis project Ga0208522, IMG submission 185763) | Marine microbial and viral communities from oxygen minimum zone, Eastern Pacific Ocean - ETNP201302SV86 (SPAdes) (version 2) | ecosystem: Environmental > Aquatic > Marine > Oceanic ... | reverse complement strand
GGACTGTCAACCTCGATGGGACACTATCTAACCTTAGAGGCGAGGGGGGCGATGGTAAGCCATTAGCCGACGATGACCCCGATGCAGCAATTCACTATAGGTGGAAGTGGGAGGTAAATAACCCCGAGGAATATCTTCCAGAGCACCTAGAGGTCAAGTGCCCGCACTGTGGTAGTCCGGAGATTGAGGACGAGCATGGAAATGTCTACCCCACGGACACAGAAGACAGATTAAGCACCTATGACAGAGAAGGCAACCCTCGTCCGGGTGTCGTCGTTGAAAGGCATCTGATCGACGGTGACGTAACCATCTTCAATCGTCAACCATCTCTACACAGAATGTCGATGCTTGTCCACGAAATAAGAGTCATGGATGGCAAGACATTCAGGTTCAATCTAGCAGATTGCACTCCCTACAATGCAGATTTCGACGGCGACGAAATGAATCTCCACGTAATCCAGAGCGAGGAAGCCAGAGCTGAGGCTAGAATACTGATGCGGGTCCAAGAGCACATTATCTCCCCAAGGTACGGAGGTAGCGTAATCGGAGGAATACATGACCACATCACTGGTGCATACCTTCTCACCCATGGAGAGGCATTCCTGCCCATGCATGTTGCAATGGACATATTGAGCTCAATTGATTGGGAGGGGGACCTGCCCGAAACAGTCGAGAGAAACGGACAGATTGGATTCCTCGGAAATCAGATATTCAGCCTATTGGTCCCCGGAGGCTTCGGCCTCAACTTCAAGAATAGAGCTGGCGAAGACGTTCACGTGACCAAAGGCAATGTTACTGGATCAATTGACAAGAGAGGAATCGGTGCCGAGGATGGACGCCTTCTAGATGCAGTAGTCCAGACTCACGGAAATGATCTGGGAGCAGATTTCATCAACAAGATGACGAAGATGACTATCGCAATTTGCACATCAATGGGCTTCACTACTGGAATTGACGACGAGGACCTCCCTCCAGAGGCCAAGGATGAGATTGCTAGAATCAACTCTCAGGCCAGCTCCGACGTAGATACAGAATTGGAGAAATTCGGAAAGGATGGTAGGAAATACGAGGCTCGTCCGGGTCGAACCCCTCATGAGACACTTGAAGAGAACATCCTCACTATCCTGGATGCCGCCAAGGCCGAGACCGGTAATGTGGCAAAGAAAGAGCTGGGCGATGACAACTCAGCGGTACTGATGGCTACTTCCGGTGCTCGAGGTTCTATGGATAACCTAGCGATGATGGCCGGATCAATCGGTCAGCCGAAAGTCAGAGGTAAGAGGCTCGAGAGAGGGTACCAAGACCGCGTCCTATCTCACTTCCCAAGGAAGGTAAAGGGTTCCAAGGAGAAGGGCTTCGTATCTTCTTCTTTCAAGAGGGGACTAGAGCCTACAGAGTTCTTCATGCTGTCCGTATCGGGTAGGGAGTCCCTGGTTGATACAGCCGTAAGGACGAGCAAATCCGGATACATGCAAAGGCGCCTGATCAATGCAATGGACGACCTAAAGGTCTCAAAAGACACGATGGCCTCAGTTAGGAACACCGCTAACAGAATCATCCAATTCGAATATGGCGAGGATGGCACAGACCCAGCCAGAAGTAGAAAGGGAAGTCCTTTCGACGTAGACCAAGTTCTGAATGACGCATTGGGAGGTGCTAACTGATGGTAGTTAAGAGTGCAACAAAGAAGAAATTGATGGATCTTGGCATCGAGGAGGAGTATGCACACAAGCTAGCCGATGACAGAAAGTGGGATGACGTTAAGGGACTCTCTCCCGGGCAAATTGCTCAGATCTGCGGGATAGACTCGGGAACATCTCAGAAAATCTACGATGTAATGGCAAGCTCCATTAAATCATCCAGATCCTCTAATGTAAGCTCTGAGAAGACGATTGTAAGGCGCCGAACCGTCTCTAGACGAAGAAGAACTACGCGCTCTTTACCGTTGCAGGATTACGACTATGATTCGAAAATGGCACAACTTATCCGTGACATTGACCACGAAGATGAGATGTACATCCAACTAAACAAAGCCACAACAAAAACAGGTTCGAACATGACTCCAAGGATGATTGATCAACTAGTAAAGGGGCTCCACAGTAGGGGAGAGAAGAAATTGACCGATGCCCAGGCAAAGAAGATCATCAACTCTGCATACAATTTCTATATGGATTCTAAGGTAGTTCCTCACGAAGCCGTAGGCATCACTACCGCCCAGTCAATTGGCGAACCCGGTACGCAGATGACGATGCGTACTTTCCACTATGCCGGTGTGGCAACTGTAAACGTCACACAGGGTCTTCCAAGGATTATCGAGATCGTCGATGCGAGAAAGGTACCCAAGACCCCAACCATGATCATTTACATGGATGAGAAGAATTCCAAAAACAAGCCCCTAAGGACTAATGAGAAGCTAGTCAGGGATTTAGCAGCTGCAATCGAGACCACTACTGCAATGGATATTGCCACTATCGACGTTGACGTCGCCCAGAGGAACATCGTCCTCCAATTGAACAATAGCAATATGAGGCTGAAGAAGATGAATGGGGCTGAGGTGAGGGACAAACTTTCCCGCGCACTCCGACTTTACGTCCAAGCCGATAACGAGGATCGTCCAAAGTCACTCAGGATCATTCCCGGTGTAACAAAGGAAGAGGATCTGGCCGATCTAGCATCCGATCCGCCAACATACACCGCTCTTCTCCAACTTGAAGACAAGATCAAGAAACTCCGTTTGAAGGGTCTGCCAGGAATCAGCAGGGCAACTGTCCAAGGGCCAATGACTAACACGGGCGAGTACTACATTTCCACCATTGGGTCAAACCTTTCGAAGGTCAGCGAGTTCGATGGAGTAGATAGATCCAGAACTTACACCAACAATATCAATGAGATCCACGACTACCTAGGGATCGAAGCAGCCCGTCAAGCAATCATTAACGAAATGTGGGACACCTTGGAAGGGGCTGGTCTTGATGTTGACGTTAGGCACCTCATCATGGTTTCAGACGTAATGACAACCGGAGGGGAAGTTAGGGCCATAGGTCGGCATGGAGTCAGCGGAACCAAGCACTCAATTCTTGCCAGATCGGCTTTCGAAGTTACTGTGACTCACCTATTGAAGGCCGGAGTAATTGGTGAAAGGGACAACCTATCCGGTGTGACTGAGAATATCATTGTAGGCCAGCCAGTAGCTTTGGGTACGGGTAGCGTCGAGTTGTTCTACATACCCGACGAAACTAATTGAGGTGAAAGAATGGACATCACTAGACAATTGAAGCAAGGAATAAACACCGGAAACATTGTTTTCGGCCAAAGGCAAACATCATCCGAGTGCACCAGGGGAGAGGCCAAAATGGTACTCGTTGCCGCTAATTGCCCAGAGTCATTTATCGATGAATTGAGAAATTCACACCCATCCGTGCCTATGCATCAGGTTACCATGGTGAATAGGCAACTTGGTGCAGCATGCGGAAAACCATTCCCAGTAAGCTCTCTTTGCATCATCGATGCCGGACAGAGCGATTTACTTCAGCTCGCCCCTAACCTTTGATGGAATAATCGGCCCCCGGAACAATTTTTTTGGGTTTTCTTCAAAGTCAGACCCACAGGCCAATCTCCATGGAAGCGGCTTTGCGAGATCTAATCGGAATAAAATCTGTTAATCTCCGAACCCATAATGCGGTCTCTGCTCCTCACGGATTCACCTGCCTTGGGGTGGCGACTTCTATTCCAGAACTAGAAATTCACTCAAACGAGGTTTTCATCTGGCATGCTCGAGCGGGCATATTGCCGATAACTAAGAGCGAAATCGTCAGGTTTGGAATGGATGCACCTAGTGGATTGAACCTAATTCTCAGTGAAAGGCCGGTTCAATCAGAATGCCATTCAGTAGATACTTTCGATTTCAGAATTCTCGAACCAGAGGACATTTCATCGTGGGTCGGTAAGGCGGTTCTTTCTGGTGACTTGATTGCAGCTGCTAAGGATGAAGATGATAGATCAAGAATGGAGCAGTATGGCCATGAAAGCACAATTGAGAAAATGTTAGTTCTGAAACCAGCCATTGAGGTCAAATCTTGGTCTGCCCAAAGAGGGATGGAGGGTGTCTCGTCTACTCCTGTCCTAATCTCTGCACGGCTATGGGAGGTATTGGGTGAATTGAAAGGGCCCAACGGTGAAAATGAATCCGGTGAATGGACGATTCTAGAGGACCCATGGTCAAAAACCGTGACTCTACTAAATGACATCCAGAATCTTCAGCATGCTCCCATTCTGAGGACGATCGAACCGCAAGATCTCACTTGGCTATCTCCGGATAGGATTAACGAAGAATTGGCCAAGGTCATAGAGGAAAGAAGGCGGGGGAATTCAGTAAAGAGTAGTGTTTCAGGATCCGTCCGGAGCATGCTTCTCCAGAAATGGCCTTTGGATTCGGAAAGAGCAAACGTCAGACATAGCAAGATCATGATCCCCGGATGGGTAATCCATTTAGAAACTGAAAAGATACTGCACGGCAGAAACGGCCGTCTATACGACTACTAATTCCTCTGGAGGAGCATCATATCTTCATCTGATAGTGTTTGACCTTCCATCAGCCTTGACATTAGGTCAGTTACATCAACTCTCTCAGAATCTTGGTCCCTCTTTGATCCCGATAACTTCAGAATATCTTGCATGGAATGAATGCATCTGAGAGAAATGATGTATTTGTTATGCAAATCATCGGCATCGCCCTTAGTCGAAGTTAGCCCTAGATGTTCCGAATTTGCCATTCCCCTGAGCCTGTCTACTTCATTTGAAAGTTCCATCATCAGTGAATGGGCTTCCTCGGATTTCTCTGAAGCCCCAGTTACAGCGTCATGTGCCTTCTGTTGCCTCTTCTCTGCTTGCTTAACTTCTTTCAGAACAGACGAGCTACTTGCTTCTTCTGACTTTTTGAGTGTCTTAAATTCAGCTTGCAATCTCTTCATTGTCGTGAAGAAATCCCTCTCCTTTTTTGGGCCAATTTGCCCAGTTTGGTGGCGCCACTCTAGTTTATTCATCTGCTCACGAACTTTCCGAGAACTCGGGCCATTCTTCTTCTTTCCAGAGTCACGATCATTATCCTCTGCCGAGCTTCTTAGTTTAGTCCTAATTTCCTTCAACTCATTTGTCTTTTCTAGTCTAATTTTCCTTAGTTCTGCAACTTTGCTGTTTGCCTCATTTCGCAGGGCCTTCTGCTTTTGGACTTCGATGATCAATTCCTTGACCTGGCTGTTAATCTCATTCCTCTTGTCTAATTGACCCCTGACCTTCAAGTTGAGTTGGTCGCGCTGTGTTTTGAAATCTGCCAGCTTATCGCTAACTGACTGAGTCTTCGTTTCGAAAACAGTACTATAATTCGACTGATTGAGTTCCAAATACGTCCCTCTGACACTTCCAATTTGGGTCCCCATTTAAGGAATACCGAGTTTTCAGCCAATCTACTCCCTGCGAGTAGCAACTCGGCCTTGCCTACTACCTCTTCTGGAGACTCCTATCTTCCTACTCCTTTTCCTATGCTTAGACACTTCTTCCGACTTTTTGGGTTCCTTTTCTCCCGTTTCAGAAATCGATGAGAGTCCGCCAGACTCTAGCAATGCACCCAACTCATCTGTGCTCAGAGCACCCCCCTTAGCTGCAATTCCACGAATATCTTCTATGCTGGAGAAGTCCCTTCTACCAGATGAAATTCTGGAGAATTTCTCAATCCTTTTCAGATCCTTGCGCTCAATCTTCACGGCTCCTTTCATTGATTCAATCTTCTTATCAATCGATGAAATCCTCTTGCTGATTCGCCTAATCTCTTTCCTGCTTACTTTATCTTCTTCAATCTCTATATTGTCTTTAAGTTCCGATACTACCTTGTTTGAGACTTCCTTATTTTGATCCAATTTAGAAGAAATTTTCCTCATCTCACTCACTTTCTTGATATAATCCGAATGTGCCTTCTCTGCCTCTCTCTTTTTCTTAATAGATGCCTGAATCTCAAAGAACCTGCTGAATGCAGTTAGCTCTGGATTCAGCATTGGAACGGAGGTCAAGTCATTGTCAATGTTAGTTAGAGAATCGAATGTGTCACTCAACCACTCTTCTAGAATCTTCGATGGAGGCGGTACGCACTTGTTTATCGCATCCCGCTTCTCGCGCTGTTTTTGCGCTATTTTTCTGGATGAGTGAAACTCGCCAAGTAACTTCTTTCTTCCCGAATCAGAATTTTCAAAACCTACAATTGCAGATCTCAAAGCCTTGATTATGTGCACTTGTTCTTTCCTCTCTGACTGCAGGTCTCTAATCTGCCCGTCAATGGAGCGCAGCAGAACCTTCTTTTCTTTGACAATCCTACTGATACCTTCTGCATCGTATTCCTTGAGATCGTCCCAATTGTTCATTTCGGACCCCTCACTCATTCTTCTTCACCTGCTAATTTTCTTGGCTTGGTTTTCTTCCTTGTCTTCTTTGCGAAAGAGGACCGTCCACCATCATCAACTGTCTTTCTAGACCTGAGAAGATCCCGGAAGCCCGGTCCGATATCACCAAAACCGAACTCCAACCTCTTTTTCCAGTATTCAATTGCCTTATCACTCTGAGAAAGCAATTCCCTAGCCCTATCTAACTGACTCTTCACTTCCTTTAATTCACCAGATGATTCTGACAGCTTCTTATACATCGGTTGTGCCTTTGAAACCGCTTCAATCATCTTGGAATGGGCTTTATCTGCCTTCTTGAATAATTCAGACATCTTCCTGTTCTTCACCAAATAGATGGACATCTCTGGGTTGGAATCCTTTCTATCCTTGACCCATTTGTCGTTTTCCGAGATAAGCGCCCTCCTCTTCTCCAACAGTTTCCTCTCGGATTTGTGATCTAGAGCCGTGGTCTGAATCTTATTCTCTATTTCTTCGATCTGCTCCAGCAGCTTTTTCTTTTTCCACTTGGGGTCCAGGATAATCATCCCCCCGGAGTTAATCAGACTCTCTCTGAGATCTTTTACCTCGTGAATCAACCCCCCAGCATCTCTCTGGTAGCGGCCCCTCTCCTCCTTGAAAGATGCAACCTTGCTATTTGCATCATCGAAAACCTTTCTCATCCTATCGACCTTTGGACTCAATGAGTCTTCTTCAGCTTCCAGATTTCGTATCACGCCAGGCAGATTGTCCTTTAGCATAATCCTCCTTTTCAGGAGTTTTTCAGCGAGTTCGTTTGGCTCTACCCGCATCAGTTCCCCAGAGTCCATTTCGATTCCGAGAAATACATCCCTTTTAGGCAATACTGGACATTTTTGTGGGTTTGATTCATACGATGTCCATTCAAGCCGACTCCATGAGGGTCTTGCTAGGCAATTCTATTCTCATGTCCATAGCGATAATATCACTATCCTGCATCAGTTTGAATTCATTCTCGCCACATCATCTTGATTCAAGTCAAATAGAATCCAATTACTCTGACGAGTCGGCAAACTTCACTAATTTCACATCATCAGGAGGTTCTGGGTTGGCAGTTTCTGGAGAGCCGGGATATGTAGGGGACACACTCATTGCCTCAATTATGGTGACCAATTCGGGTAATTCTAGCGGGACCGTGTCACTGATCATATCCCCAATATCTGGAGATGAGATTTTCCAGAGCGTACAGATTCCTATCTCGTCCGGGTCTACTCGCGAAGTTTCCACCCCATTCAAACTGTCTTCATCAGGGACGAACAATTTCGATTGGCAGGTTTCTGTGGATGGCGACCCGGATAATTTGCAATTGCAAGGAAATTTTTCAGTGGAGGTTATGCCGAGCCAGGTCCTCAATCTATCTTTTGACACAATAGAATGGACAAATTCTGGTGGATTGAATTTCGACGCATCGCTATTCCTGTCTGATGGAAAATCCAGGGGAATAATCCTTGAGGCCTCGTCAGGTTCCCGGGGAAGCTACCAATTAATGCAGAGAATACAGATTGCATCCGATCCGGGCCGAAGGACCATCACATTCGACCTAGGACATCCTTCAGCAGATGAGGTAATATTGGAGGCGATTCCAATTGGATGGTTGCCTTCATCAGATTCTGTAAATTCTTCGCAGGTGAATGTTTCAGAGCCTTTGGTGAATAAAGACTCAATCTTGGTAGAGGCCTTCTTCACTCCCGAAAGACCAATTCCCGGAGATAGGGTCATGGCCTCGATATTCTTAGAAAATATGGGCAATTATCAAGCACAATCTGGTTATGTCCGTGTGATTTCTTCTTCCGACCAGAAAATCCTCTCGGAAACAGAAGTCCAATCGGTAATGCCTGGCTCAAATCTCACAACCGACGTGTCTTTGCCAGATTGGCCGACTAGTGATAGCCTAGTTTTAGAGGTGCAGTGGCATACGAGCGGCATCAAATCCTCAAATTTTTTCTCAATAGAGGCGGATAATAGCCAGGAAGGACTGAACCTTCCCTTTGACATTCTCGCTGCCGGTTATGGCCTTCTCGCTGGGGTTCTAACAATCCTGGTAGGGACATTAGTTTGGCGTGCAGTTTCTACTAGGACCCCATCTACCTCGGATTTCAATCTCCGTGAAACCAAGGAATCAGCCAAGTCACTGTCTAAACGGGAGAAGACGGAGATTCAATGCTCATACTGCGATCAAAGATTGATGGTCCCGCACAATCATGCCGGAGGAGTTCGCTGCCCTGCATGCTCAATGGAATTCATAGTCGGTGAAAACGACAAACCCTCGCATCCGGTCGTCCGCTCTTCCGAAGACACTCTAAATTGCCCAGAGTGTGAACAGGCGTTGAGGGTAAAGATGGAGAATAGGCCAGCAATGTCTAGGTGCCCGGTGTGCAAGACTGAATTCATGGCCGAGGCCGAGGAGGCGCAAGATGTCTGAATTCAGCGAAATTGAGGAGATGTATCTGAAGACTATCTTCGAGGTTCATACCAAGACTCCTGGCGAGATTGTTAAGACAACTCAACTTGCTGAATTGATGGGGGTATCTGCTGCCTCTGTAACGGAAATGGTTCAGCGCCTCTCCCAACGTGAAATGATTACTCACATCCCATATCGTGGATGCCGATTAACAACCGAGGGATTCCAGTTAGCTGCTAGGGTAAAACGGCGAGAAGGACTTCTCGAGGTTCTTCTGAAAGATGTGATCGGCTTCAAGGGGGACGTGAAAGGGGTTGCATGCAAAATGGAGCATGCAGTGGGCATAGAACTGGAGGAAACTCTAGACCGTCTTCTTGGCTATCCCGAGACCACTGTAGGCGGTCAAAGAATTCCTAGCATTGAGCGCGATTTTGATACGTTGGGCGTAGGAACGCTATTGCCATTAGGACGCTTACCAGAGGGAGCATCCGCTGTAGTGGAAATGATAGTTGCAAATGATGTTGAATCCATCACTATCAGCGATTGCGGACTTGGGGTAGGTGAATCAGTCTTAGTGTCCGGCGGCACGATAATTTCTAATGGCAAGATCATTGGATTATCTGGTAGCATTTCAATGAAGATTCTGGCTAGAATTACTTCTATGGAGGTTTAATACATGTCTTCAAACGAAGAGCCAAGCAATTTCCACTCACCCGAGAGTGAATTGGAATCAATGGTGGCAACACTACAGACAGAGACACCCTCTGCCCCCGAAATCAAAGGAATCGTGAAGGAAGAGGACAAGGTCGAAATCAACAATAACAAGGAGAAATTGAAGTCAAGAGAGGCCATTTTGGCAGGAATTGATGACCTATTAATCAGCAGGGGGGCACGTTTGATACTATTCCTGCCGATTGTAGTTGTGCTTCTATTCGGCCTCGCACAGTCATACCGGGAATCAGTTCCAGGCTGGTGGGACCGGGGGGTGCAGGAACTATTCTTCGATCTTACATTCTCAGAATCAGTTTACTTGCTCGCACTAGCCCTAATGGTGGCCGATCTGGTGCTATTGTTTGTTCTCCATTACTTGTTGTGGGTTACAAAGAGGATTTTTCAAATCGAAACAGATGAGATAGTCTCTACTGGAATCACATTTCGCAGCTCCCACGGGTATAGCGAGATGAGAGCAGTAATTGATGGTGCTTCTAACCAACTCAACCTTACAACTACTCTGATGATTTTCTCAACTTGTCTACTTGGATTGGCATTAGTTTCCCCCTCCGAAACTCAAGGAATCCCTGTATTGATTGCATTATCCACTGGCACACTACTTTCTGGACATAGTGTATACATGGTTTCCAATCGACCCAGATTCAACACGGTCGAGCCATGGGGTCTGTTGGCCGCATTCTCCCCTCCGATGCATCCTGCATTGCTGAATAAGCCATTCACAGATGTCATCAGGTCTCATGTTGATCCTCTGCTAGCTGTTCGATTCTCCAAGTACGTCTCATCATTTAGTGAGAATCTCCAGAGTGGCGTGAATCTTTCAGAATTACAGGAGTACCTACTACAAGTTCTCGATTTGTTCCGCTCAGGCTTGATCGAAGAGGATGATTTCCATCAAGCACTAGGGGAATTGGTGGATACAGCAACTATTGACCAGATCATCAATCATCCCGAGCTCGGAGAAGAGACATTGGATCGGCTACTTTTGCATGCGAGGGACCGATGCGCCCCTTTCTTCCGCCTAAACGATAGGATGAGGATGCACCTATCCGCCCAATCCAGTGAGAAAATATGGTTTGATGTGGATATGGAGAATCTAACACTTGGCCAGGCAAATCTTTTCGCCTTCGTCCTAAACGAGACAGGAGAAACCCAGGACCTCATTCTAAGGGTGCATACCCCTGACTTCAGACCAAACGAGTGCGTCTATCGACTCAAAGCAGAACCACATAAGGATGACTCATTGTCAGGAAAGACAACCTACGAGAGGGTCTCATCTTCACTGGCATCCTCTAGAATCATCTGGCAGACACTGATACCTTCGTCTATGGGTGATGCAACGGTAACAGTGAGACTCGAGGACTCTTCCGGGAATCTAATTTCTGGAAAGGTGCTAACATCACAAGTACGCTCCGATCTGTTTACCCGCCTACGGATGACAACCGGGGCCGTATTCATGTTCGGCGCCGCTCTCGCCATCATTTCCCCTATTCTCCCCTTTGTAGCTAGGTTACTTGGCCTTTAGGTCTCTTCAATAAGGGGGCTCTATTCGCAATTGCATGGATAGTGACGATGAGGTCTCCGATGATCTCCGAACTAGATTGCATGCCATGGAGTCCAAACTGAGCAGAGTTCGCGGACAGAGGGATTCTCACAATGATTCCGCTAAGAGGGCCGCAGATCAGCGAAACTCAGCTCATAATAAAAGGAACGAGGTCCAAGAAACCATCACATCTAGGATGGATGATCAAAAGAAGGTTCGTGCACAGGCCAAGATTCACCAAGCAAGTCGTGACGAGATCCAGCAGACCATTAGGGAGATATTCACGCGAAAGAAGGGGAAACGAGACCAAGGACCCGGAAAGTCAGTAGTCATTCAGCTGTCCGAAACCGTAGGGGAGATTGAGAGGATTGAGGAACGGATCATGACTGATGGCGCGCTAACCCTAGAGAAGGAGAATGCGCTAATCAAGAAACTCAGGTCTTTAATTTCTCGAAGAGACGAGTTAATCCCTCATGTCGAGCAGCAGCGAATAGTTTCAATCGACCTGAGTGACATGGATGAGTCAATTCAAAGATTGAGGGCAGAAGCCGACAACGAGCACAAGCTGATGCTCGAGCAGAATAGTCTAGCAGACGAGATCTGGGGTGAGATTAAGCCGCTATTCGAAGAGAGGGACTTCCTTAGAGGCGAGGGCGATAGGCTACATGCTCTTTTCGTGGAAGAAAGGGGCAAGGCCGACGTGGCCCACAAGGGATTGGTCGAACTGCTCTCCAAGGTGAATGAGATCCGTAGTGAGATCCGTTCACAGCACGAGGAGAGGGAGAAGTTAGTCAAGGACCACAACAAATCAGTCAGGCAGGCTCTCAGAGGTCCCGATCAAAACGAAGAACTCGCAGAATCCCTCTCTGACAAGCTTCTTGGGGGCGAATCAATCACCTTCGGTGGTATCGTAGGGACCGATCCCAGCGAAACTAGGGAAGAAAAAACGAAGCCAAAGAGAAAACCAAGAAAGCTGGGTACTTCTCGAGGTAGGAAGAGATAGCTACCAACCTCGTTCTTCGAGCCTAGTCTCCAGTGCGTCTATTTCTAGTCCCGGCATTGCCTCTCCAACCATCTCACAAGCTTCAGCAACTACTGCTGCGTCTTCGAAGTGATGCGTCGCGAGCACAATTGCCTCAGCAGTTCTTGTTGGATCAGAACTCTTGAAGATACCAGATCCAACGAAAATCCCATCCATGCCATGCTTCATCATCAGAGACGCGTCAGCAGGAGTTGCTATGCCTCCAGCCGAGAAAGTTACCACTGGTAGGCGACCTAAGTCCGATACTTCATCGAGAACGGATGCTACCTCCTTCCTGACTTCTTCGAGGCTCCCGAAGGGAGTAGTCTCCACTCTAGCCCCTATTTCAGATGATTTCTCCAGTCTCCTGTACCCATCAAGAATCTTCTCCACAATTTCCTCACGAGCATCTGAATCGGAATTTTTCGAAGTCTCAATTTCAGTTGCTAGGAGTCTAGCATGCTTTACTGCACTCACAACATTTCCCGTGCCTGCTTCTCCTTTCGTCCTAATCATCGCAGCGCCCTCGGCCACCCTTCTAACCGCCTCTCCAAGACTTGTGCAGCCGCAAACGAATGGAATTGTGAAGTCACCTTTGGGGATGTGGTAGAACGGATCTGCGGGAGTTAGCACCTCCGACTCGTCAATCATGTCTACCCCAAGAGCCTCCAGTACTCTAGCCTCTTCATCGTGGCCTATTCTGGCCTTAGCCATAACTGGAATGCTAGTGGTCTCAATGATCTCCTTGATCAATTTTGGATGGCTCATCCTTGCCACCCCGCCAGAAGAACGAATATCCGCAGGCACTCTCTCTAGAGCCATTACTGATACAGCACCAGCATCCTCGGCTACGTGAGCCTGTTCCGGAGTAACGACATCCATCACTACACCGCCTTCCTGCATCTTCGCAAAACCCCTCTTGAGAAGCTCTGTCCCATGCCTCATTTTGCCCAACTCAACCCTTTTTGGCATACAGATTCCTCTGGGCATGTATTGATGAACCTATGTGGGGGTAACTTTCCTAACTTTCAGCCAGAACAGGAGAATCTCCCTCTGCTATTGGGAGGTTGGGGGACTCTTCCTCATTCTTCTCCAACCATTCCATTTCTTCGTCTGGTAAATCGCTATCAGCATAGATTGCCTCTTCTGGGCACTCAGGAATGCACGCCGCACAGTCTATGCACTCATCGGGATCTATCACCAGATATTCTTCGGCTTCCCTAAAAGCTTCTACTGGGCAGACATGTACACAATCTTGGTATTTGCATCTTACACAAGCACTGGTTACTACGTGGGTCATAACGAGGCAACTGCCCAAGTAATTTGCATATGAATTCTTGTATTATTCTCCAATCAATCCCATTAGCAAATCCTCAGCAACCTCATTTGCTTCCTGTCCAGGGTAGACTTCCAACTTGAACTTCCCCTTAGCAACAGGCTCGTTTGAATTCTGCGACACGACTCCATATCCCTGTACAAGCTTGTCCAGTCTCAGCCTCACGTGCAGGAACTTGTCCTCGTCTACTCTATTGCCTAGTCCCTTTTCTAGCATGGAAATCAAAGACTCATTTTCCACTCTTGCCAATGAGGATAGTGCTTGCTTCCCCTTCATCTTCACGCTTATCGTCCGCATCGGGGCTCCCAATGTTGACTTTTCTTTGTGGATGATAATTTCAGATAATCCCCCACTCAGCCAACTAAGGGCATCTTCTATCACTTTGCCTTCGTCAACGGCACTCGCATGTATTCTCCATTCACCGCCATGGAGGCTCATGTCCCCCCCAGACGCTGACGTGACTTGAATGCGTTCCATGTCCATCGATATCCGTAGCATTCCGTTCAAATACTGGTTGCAGGTCGGACGGCTCGCAAACGGGGTAGCCCCCGCAATATGGAGACGTTTCAATGGCCAAAGGAGCATCAGCGAGAGCAGCAGCTCGTAGGCAGAAGGACAAGTGGAAGGCCAAGAGGTGGTTCTCTATCAGGGCCCCTCGGAATCCATGGTCGTTCAAGGTGATAGGCGAGACAATTGCCGAGGAAGAAGAGATGCTACTGGGAAGACCATTCGAGATCATGCAGAATGAGTTGGATGGCGACTTCACGAAGATGCACGTCAAGATCAAGTTCCGAATCAAGGAAATTGTTGGAAACGACGCTATTACCGAGTTCATTGGTCACGATGTCATGAAGGACTTCGTCAGAAGGCAGATTAGGAGGGACAGAGGGAAAATAGACGATACTATTGATGTCGTCACCGAAGACGGCTTCTTTGTCAGGATTAAGCCGTTCATCGTTACAAGGTCAAGCGTCAAGGCTAGTCAGAAGCATGAGTCTCGGAGCGTAACCAGGAACGAGGTAGTCAAGTTCTGCGCCCAGTCTACATGGATAAAGGTCCAGAAGGCCCTAATGGATGGCTCCTTGGAGGAGACCGTCTCCAAGGCAATCTCCAAGATTCAACCAGTTAGGGCAGTTTTCTTCAGGCGCAGTCAGCTTATCCAGGACGGAGTTGTGGTGGACGACGGCCCCACTCTGGAGGAGATAAAGGCCGAGGAGAAGGTGGCAAAGCAGCAGGAAGAGGCGACTCTAGAGGAAGAGGACGTTGCCGATGAATCACCAAATGAGGCTGACTCTGGCGAGGAAGACGTGGATGATTCTGGTGATGAAGATCAAGATTCTGTGAAGTCCGACGATGCCGACTACGAGTCGATGACCGTGGCACAGCTAAAGGAACTGCTGAAGGAAGCGGGCAAGCCAGTCTCAGGGAAGAAGGCAGATCTAATTTCCAGACTCTCGGAGTGAGTCAATGTCCCGCATTGCGGTGATTTGTGGAACCGGGATGAGTGCATTCTCGAGCACTCTAGAAACTACAACATCCACTTCGATCTCAATGCTTGCAGAGTCTAATTGGGGTGAAGTACCCATCTCATTGGTGACTCACGAACTGGGCCAGGTGTTCGTGATAGATAGGCACCACTCAAATGACGAATCAAGAACCCCCCCTCATGCGATCGAGCATCGAGCGAACGTGCATGCAGCCTCCAGTTGCAAACCAGATCTAATCGTCAGCGTCAACTCTGTAGGATCGATGATAGAGTCAATGCCACCAGGTGCCGTGGGAATTGCCAGTGGCATCCTTGATCTATCTATCAAGCCATGGACATTTCACGATGACGATGCGATACACTCCGATCGGACTCGGCCATTCGATCAACGCTATTCTTCCGTTTGCGAGGCAGTGCTCCGAGAGAGGCAGGGTACGTCTCCAACAGGTTTAGTGGTGGCCCAATGCGTGGGTCCCCAGTTCGAGAGCCCATCTGAGATAGATGCACTACAGAGGCTCGGAGCTAACGTTGTGGGCATGACCCTTGGTCCTGAGCAGAGGCTAGTTTCAGAGACTGGAGTCGCTCATGTTTCCCTAGTGTGCTCTTCTAACTGGGCTGCGGGGAGGACTCCCGGGAAGCCGGAAGCAGAGATAAATCACGAGGCCGTGGACGCGATGGCCTCCCAAATGAGGGATTTGGTTTCCACTTGCATTACAGCCCTCCTTGTAGACATCAACTAGTGCAACTACCTTGATGGAGCCCCTAGTTCGTCCATTGTCATGGCGGGAAGGCTGAGTGTCGATGATTGGTTGCAGGTGGAGCATGGTGAGGTGCCCGATGGGGCTTGGTCGACTATGATGGCCAGAGTTGCTACGTTCCACCACAAGCACAGGTTCGCAGATGACGAGAACCATGGCCACGACATGGGATTTCGAATCGCCCTCACTGTGGAGGAGCTGGGAGAACTATCAGCAGCCATTACGAAGGGCAAGCCCGACGAGGAGGCGGCCGAGGAGCTAGCCGACCTTCTGATTCTGATACTCGGGCACTCCCTCGCAATGAACGTCGATCTAGAGGCCGAATTCCACAAGAAGATGGACAAAGTCATGACTAGGAAGGCCAGGACAGGTAAGCTTGGAATCCGAGTCACTGACTACACGGACGAAGTCAATTGAACGGTAATAGGTGTACTAATTCACACTCATTTTAGTAAATTATACTAGGTGTGGATGGGTACACCGGCTTTTCTGAAAAACTGCGTTTTTAGCCATTTTTCGCAGGTCCGGTACCTTCTCTATTATATAGTCCAGTGAAACGAGACGGAGTCACTCGTGTATACGAGGAGATGAAAAAATGAACGTAGATATGAATGCAATGAAAGCAGAAATAGGTGGCGCCTTTGTGCTATCGTGGATGGTGTTTGGAATGGGTCTGGGCACGTTAGAGGGAGCAGTCGCTCTCGCTGTCGTGTGGATGGCCTTCTCCGGCGCTCACGTGCTTCCCGTTGTTACCTGGAGTCACATGATGACAGGGGACATGGGAGACACAGAAGGCAACTGGATGGCCAACGGGATGCGCTTAGTTGCGCAAGCCGTCGGTGCGATGCTAGGCATACTATTAGCTACCCAGTTTGGCGACGTTGGACCAGATTGGGAAGCAACAGATATGTGGTTACCAGACATCGCCGAGACAGCGACTATCTGGTCGGTAATTGGCATGATAGCTGCTGGTGCAGTTTGGTGGCAGGTCCACACAAGATGCAACAGTGCATGGGCTAGCGCATTTGGCCTAATGGTACTGGGCGGAGCAATGACTCTGTCCGGAGCCCACAATATGGGCGCATCAATAGCCAGTGCTGGTGACGGGATCGTCGACACGCTGGTGAACTGGGTCTGTGATGGCCTATTCGTTGGTCTAGGAGCCTTTGTTGGCGCTAAGATCGACGAAAACCTCTGAAACTGTTTATCGTGAAGAGTAAATTAACGCAAGCAGGACGGGGGGAAACTCCCCGTCCTGTACACGAACACCTCATTCAGGTAACTCTATGATTCACTTTCCAATGTGAAGAATTCTGATTGCATTGCAGCAACCTCATCTCTTGATTCAGCAATAGCGTATGCCTCTAGTGGCTCTCTGTTCAGATCTAGGAACTGCTGCCCGAATTGGAATGGCTCTAGAACCCTAGAGGCTTGTTCGTCATGACCCAGTATTGCCAAGGAAGCAGCAATAGCCTCTACGGAAGACAACCTGCCCACCCGCCCCCAGGAAACTGGGTTTGCAGCTAGTAATGCTGGCAATATCCTCCCTTCGAGCCTCGTCCTTCCGGCAATTTCCTCCAGCGATTCATCGATCCTCTTCCATGAGCAGTCTAGGACTACAATAGCTGCCCCAATAGAAATGAGGCCGCGATCCTCCGGTCCAAGTATGGTTGTTGATTTGGGATCTAGGAGATAACCCCTCTTGGGTGCTCTTGCTATGGATTCGTGCAACTCTACAAGGCCATTCGCATGCATCTTCCTAGCTGTGCATTTGCGCGGGTCATCTTGGTCGAGATGAATCACATGGAGCGGGACTTCTTCCACGACCCTATCTCCTAGATCTTGCACCAGATCGAGAGACCCCTAGCCTTCTGCCCTTCTTCTTCTTCTGCTTCTTCTTGGGCTCAGACTCAGACGTATTTTTCGCATCTGAGATGGTCATCTGCCTATCGGTCTCGGAAGCCACCATTGTATGGGCATGGGAAACCGACTCGACGAATAGTCCGATTTCTAGTGCCTTTTCGAACTTGTTTAGTAGTGAGTCGGTCGGTCTTATTCCATTCTCTGCCTTCTGAATGACACCAATCTTCTCATTCATCTGTTTGGCAAGGTCTTCCTGGGAAAGATCCCTATGCTTCCTAGCATTGCGGATTCGCGAATGAAAGTCGTTTGCTAGCTCCAAATCATCCTTTGTCATGATGTCCACTCCGGAGATTCCTTTCCCCGAGACAACGCTTTGGGGTTCTGCGGCGGGGATGTCCGTTGGTACCCTTGCTGCCTCAACAATTAGTCCCATGGAGTCAATGCATCTATTGCAGCACTCGAGCATCGAATTATACCCCACAGGCTTGGGAATCTTCGCCCTCTTTGTAGCGATTCCCTCGGCCCCACAGAGCTCGCACGCACCCATGCATTGCCGATACGATTGAGCATCATAGTCCTTCGCAGGGGTCATAAGTATCCGTTTAGTGTGAACAACATGGCCTCCGAGGCGGATGAGAAACCAAGTGGGATCGATGTCCTCGACAACAAAGAGCCTCACAAAGGCGCTCTAGACAGACTATCGAAGGACTATCGGGAACTTTCTGACAAGGCTCAGCAGCTATTGACAGAGAAGCTATTCCTAGAGAATGAACTCACACAGCTAAAGAAGCGATCGAATAGACTTGAAGAGGAGCTAAGCAACATCCGCACTCCTCCGTTAATCATCGGTTACATCCAGGATGTGGTCAACGAGCAAGCAATTGTCAGGAGTTCCAATGGCACAGTCTTCCTAGTCTCAATCAATCGTCGGCTAGATAGTACAAAAATCAAACCGGGGACCAGAGTGGCGCTAAATCAGGATACTCTCTCTGTCGTGGAGATACTTTCCGACTCTTGGGATCCATTAGTTAGCAATGCGGAGATCATCGACTCGCCAGATGTCCATTACTCTTCCATAGGCGGCCTGGAGAAACAAATCAGGGAGCTGAAGGAGGCCATCGAGCTACCCTTCGAGAACCCTGAGGCATTCTCTGATTTCGGGATCGATCCTCCAAAAGGAGTTCTACTAACAGGTCCTCCCGGGACTGGAAAGACAATGCTGGCTAAGGCTGTGGCAAACTCCACCAATGCCGTATTTCTTGGTCTAGTGGGAGCAGAATTAGCCCAGAAGTACATTGGCGAGGGCGGCAGAATGGTGAGGGAACTGTTCGAAATGGCAAGGCAGAAGTCCCCTGCAATCATCTTCATCGATGAAATCGACTCTATTGGTTCCAAGAGGCTCGACGTCGCTACTTCTGGTGATCGTGAGGTCCAGAGGACTCTGATGCAACTGCTTTCCGAGTTAGATGGATTCGAGAGTCTGGATAATGTCAAGGTTATTGCAGCAACTAATCGCCCGGAACTGCTCGACGCTGCTCTTCTACGTCCAGGTAGATTTGACAGAATAATTAAGATCCCTATTCCAGATTTGGATGCTAGGGAAGCTATCTACTCTGTGCATACAAGTTCAATGCCAACGGCCAAGGATGTGGAAAATAGATCATTGGCTTCAATGTCTGAGGGATTTAGTGGAGCTGAGATTAAGTCTGCTGTCGTTGAAGCCGGAATTTCGGCAATATCTAGCGGCCGCAAGTCCGTAAAGAAATCCGATTTCATATGGGCGATAAAGAAGGTCGAGGATAATAGGAAGGGGTCCAACGAAACCAATTCCGAGGGAATCTACGGATAAGCAAAATATCTTGACGAGCAGTCACTTCCAATGTCCATGCAGGGAACCCTAGTTGAGTGCGTCCCGAATTTTAGCGAAGGAAGGGATAAGCAACTAATTGAGCAAATTACTAGGCCGATTAGGGAGACAAATGGCGTCTCACTACTCGATGTTGACATGGGTCACGACTTCAACAGGACAGTAGTGACAATGGTAGGTGGGCCAGAGGAAGTATTGGAAACTGTAATCGAATGTACCCGTATTGCAACTGATCTCATAGATATGAGGGAACACTCTGGGGAGCATGCTAGGATGGGCGCAGTGGATGTAGTCCCATTCATTCCAATCCAAGGGATCTCCATGGAAGATTGCGTTACACTCTCCGAGAGATACGCAAATGCGGTATCTGAAGAGCTCGATTTACCTGTTTACCTCTATGCCGAAGCAGCAAGAACCCCACAGAGGTCTAGGCTTCCGGATATTCGTAGAGGCCAGTACGAGGGAATGGCAGAAAAGGTAATTTCTCCTGAGTGGAAACCTGATTACGGCCCATCAGAATTCAAGCCTAAGATGGGCGTGACCGCTACTGGGGCTAGGACTATACTAATTGCCTATAACGTAAATCTAGATACTGATGACAAGTCAAAGGCTAACTCTATTGCGTCTAAGATTAGGACTAGTGGGTCACTAGTGAAGGACGAAAATGGTGAGAAGGTTATTGGAGACGATGGTAAGCCCATCAGAAACCCTGGAATATTTCAGTCATTACAGGCCGCAGGATGGATGTACGACCCTTCTACGGCACAGGTATCGATGAATCTCCTTGATTATGACGTTACGGGACTCCATGAAGTAACAGAAGCTATTCGCGTTGAGGCGAAAAAGATCGGACTAAATGTGACTGCGGGAGAATTGGTTGGACTAGTGCCATTGAGTGCAATGAAATCCGCTGGCAATTATTACAATAATGATAAGGGCGAAATTGATGAAAAAACAATTGTCGAAAAGGCGATTTCAGGACTGATGCTTGACAAGCTGAGAGACTTCGATCCACAATCCTGCATCATCGAATGGGCTATTGCTAGGGGGTCTGAGAATTGAACGAAGGATACAATGAGGTTCTTCGCTCGATTGGTTCTTCTGACCCAACTCCGGGGGGAGGATCGGTAGCGGCCCTTTCCCTCGCCCATGCTCACTCTCTTGCTATGATGGTCGCGAGACTCACAGTGGGAAAGAAAAAGTGGGCAGAAGGGCATGAGGTGGCCCAATCTGTGATTTCCGAGTCCCAAGTAGGAATGGCGGAAGCAATGCGCCTAGCCGAGATAGACGCGGAAGCATTCGAATCAGTAATGGCCGCCTATCGCCTTCCCAGAGACACCGAGGAACAGAAGACTGAGAGGGCAAAATCAATTCGTGATGCGACTATAGGGGCTGCCGAGGCCCCACTCGCTACAGCTTCCGGTGCAAGGAAGCTTCTGAGCAACCTCGAGAAGTTGTGCGCCTCCTGTAATGCAAATGCCCTAACTGATTTAGCCTCAGCATCGGAACTTTCTCTTTCGGCAGTCAAAATGGCTGCAATGAACGTAAGAATTAACCTGGAATTCATCGAAGGGGATGACGTCGACAGACTCGCTTCGCAAATCAACAAAGTTGTACTCAAATCAACTGCCTCAGCAGAGGCAATAACCCTGCAGGTGAACGAGAGGTTGGGTTGGTGATGTGTCCCGAAGATTATTCCCTAGGAGGAATCCCAGAAGAACTTCCACCGATTAGAGAAATAGACAATTCAGTTCCTCACGCTCCCAAAAGGCCCCAAGTGCTGGACGAAAAAGATCGTCGCCTCGCAATAGCGAACTCTCTGCGATACTTCCCTAGAGAATGGCATCATGTGTTGGCTCCGGAGTTTCTCGACGAACTAGACCGATTCGGTCACATATACATGCATAGATTCAGGCCTAATTACGAGATGCACGCAAGACCAATTTCGGAATACCAATGCAATAGTAAGAAAGCAGCCTCGATTATGCTAATGATCCAAAATAATCTCGATCCCAACGTTGCTCAATATCCACATGAATTGATCACATATGGTGGAAATGGAGGAGTATTCCAGAACTGGGCACAGTATCTGATAACTATGGGTTATCTTAGCAAAATGGAAGAAGAACAGACACTGGTGATGTATTCTGGACATCCGCTGGGTTTGTTCCCCTCAAGCATCGATTCTCCAATGGTCGTGGTCACAAACGGTATGGTGGTTCCGAATTATTCGTCTCAGAATGACTACGAGAGAATGAACGCTTTGGGAGTATCACAGTATGGGCAGATGACTGCAGGTTCGTACATGTACATAGGACCCCAAGGAATAGTTCATGGAACAACAATTACCATATTGAATGCGGCACGAAAGTACCTTGGCAAATCATCGGAACAGGGTCTTGGCGGGGTTCTGTATGTTACTTCTGGATTGGGGGGGATGTCGGGTGCCCAGGCCAAGGCTGCAGTTATTGCCGGTGCTGTTTGCATCATCGCTGAGATAGATCCAGTACCAGCACGAAAGAGGCACTCTCAGGGATGGCTATCAGAGCTATACGAGGACTTGGATGAACTATGTATTCGCGCTGAGCAGGCTGCCTCGAAAAAAGAAGCCGTCTCACTAGGATATCTGGGAAATGTAGTCGATTTGCTGGAGCATCTAGTTGTCAGAGGGATAACTCCCGAGCTAGCTAGTGATCAAACCAGCCTCCACAATCCATGGTTAGGTGGTTACATGCCTGCCGGTACGTCATTTGAAGAAGGCCTGTCTATGGTGGAGAAAGACCCAGTTGGCTTCAAGAGTTCTGTCCAGAATTCTCTCAGGAGGCACGTAAATGCGATAAATTCCCTCGCCGAGAGGGGAACTCATTTTTGGGACTATGGAAATGCTTTCCTTCTTGAATCTAGTCGAGCTGGAGCTGATGTCATTTCTGATGATGGATCGTTCAGATACCCATCATATGTCGAGGACATCATGGGTCCAATGTGCTTCGACTATGGGTTTGGCCCATTCCGATGGGTTTGCACTTCGGGTAATGAGGAAGATCTTCAAACAACCGATATGATAGCCAAACAAGTTCTAGAGACGCTCTCTACTAATTGTTCAGATGATATCCGAACACAGTACATGGATAATATAAAATGGATCTCAGAGGCTGAAAATCATGACCTAATAGTTGGTAGCAAAGCACGAATTTTGTACGCTGATGAAGTAGGAAGAAGAACCATTGCTAGCGAATTCAACAAGGCAATTTCCAGCGGCTTGGTATCTGCCCCAATCGTTTTGGGTCGAGATCATCATGACGTTGGAGGTACTGATAGCCCATTCAGAGAGACCGCGAACATTTACGACGGTTCGATGTTCACTGCAGACATGGCTGTTCATAATTTCGTGGGAGACTCATTCAGAGGTGCAACATGGATAAGCCTTCACAATGGTGGAGGAGTCGGATGGGGGGAAGTGATTAACGGTGGTTTTGGACTTGTAATCGACGGCTCCGAAAAGGCGCAGGAAAATATCGACTCAATGATATCGTGGGATGTCAATAATGGGATTGCCCGAAGGTCTTGGGCCAGAAATAGTGGGGCCATATCCGCTATCAATCGAGCTATGGATTCAGATAGTAGGCTAGTGGTAACAGTCCCCGAAATAGTCGATGAAAACGTCTTAGATGACATCTTTGATGACACTCGATGACTCTATTTGGCCGACTAGTCTCGCCAGTCTAATGGAAGAGATAGCTATTGACGGTAAATCTCTGACACTTGAGTCTGCATTAGCAATAGCAAAAGGCACTGCAACCGCCTTTCTCCCAGATAAATCAAGAGATAAGATGCAACAATCACGTGATGCAGTCGAAAAGGTAGTTGATTCGAATGAGGTAGTTTATGGAATTAATACTGGATTCGGGGCAATGTCCTCCGTAAGCATCGAAAAAGATGAACTCGAGAGCCTACAGGCGAACCTGGTAAGAAGCCATGCTTGCGGAATTGGAGAAAGGATGGATCCCGAGATTGTCCTTCTGATGATGATAATCAGGGCAAATTCGCTAGCAAGAGGAGTCTCTGGTGCCAGGCCCGATGTAGTCGAACTCATTCTATCAATGGCCAACGCAAGAATAGCACCAATAGTTCCTAGAATAGGGTCTTTAGGAGCGTCCGGTGATCTTGCTCCACTTTCTCATATGACTCTAGGCATGATGGGTGAGGGCGAATGCCAACGGTTCGTGAGAGGTTCATGGCATCTCACCGATATCGCATCTGCATTCTCGGAAGCAGATTTGACCCCAATCAAATTACAAGCCAAGGAAGGACTTTCTCTGATTAATGGAACTAGCCAGATGTGTGCGTTCCTAACCCTAACAGTCCTCAACATGGAAACCCTTGCCTTGGCAGCAGATGCATCAATAGCATGCTCATTAGAGGCAATAAGAGGCTCTCACAAACCATTTGATAGGAGAATTCACGACTCTCGGCCTCAGTTAGGCCAGTCAATTTCAGCAGCACGAATATCCGAACTTGTATCGGATTCAGAGATTATGCTTTCACACGTTGACTGCGACCGGGTTCAGGATGCTTACTGCTTCAGATGCTCTCCACAGGTACATGGCCCTGTAATTGACCTGTTACGCGAGGTTCGCAGGATTCTTGAGATTGAGATTAACAGTGCGACTGATAATCCATTGGTATTCGTAGATGATGACGGAAGCGCAGAAATAATCAGTGGCGGTAATTTTCATGGTCAGAACCTATCTTTAGCCAGTGATTCAATTGCCATAGCATGCCATGAATTGGCAAGTATCTCAGAAAGACGCATCAATCAGTTAATGGATCCAAATTGGAGTGGCCAGAAGGCTTTCCTAGCGAAAAATGAGGGGTTAGAGAGCGGTCTAATGATCGTACAATATGTTGCGGCTGCAGTAATTGCCGAGCTTCATTTACTGGCTAATCCTGCATCTACGAGCAATGTACCTGTCAGCATGGGGAAGGAAGATCACGTTTCAATGGGTGCAACTGGAACATTTAGGGCTCTGCAATCTTCCATTCTACTATCCCAGGTTCTTGCAAATGAGTTAGTTTGCTCCGCAGAGGCTCTAGATGGGATTGCAGAGACGCCCGGAGCAGGTGTAGCCAAAGTTTCAGAGTGGGTTAGGAAGCATGTGGATGGCCTTGATGGTGACAGATCACTTACCAAGGAATGTGAAAATTTATCCATTGCCATACTTGATGGTGGCCTTACAAGCATTTTCGGGTGATATTATTCAAGAAAAATTGCACATGCAAAGGCATCCCGGCACAGATCCGCCGCCGTTTACAACCAGAGTAGTTGAAACAAAAGAGGGCTCACTTCTTCTGGAAGAAACCCATTGCTATCCCAGAGGCGGAGGGCAGCCTGGAGATACAGGCTTGATTAGACTGGGAGATGGGAACTCAGCTGTATTGGACGAGGTACTACCAGGAGAAATGATCCTTCATCCAGTTGAGGAAATTGAGATGTTCAGAACAGGCCAGGAAGTATCATGCGAGATTGACGTGATGAGGAGGAATGGCCATTCAATGATGCACACAGCACAGCATATTTTCTCAGCTCTAGCCGAAGATTTGTGGGGCTGCGAGACGGTGGGAAACCAAATTGGAGCCGAACAATCTAGAGTCGACCTACTCTTCGATAACAAGGAGGTTTTCAATCCAGAAGATCTGATCGAGACTGTAAATTCTGTACTTTCATCAAATATTCCAGTGAATGTTCACGAATGGGAGAGGGAGAAGATTTTGATGCACGACCAAATGAGGCACACCAAGTTCATGCATAGAATTCCAACTTCAATCACGCATCTCAGAGTCGTGGAAGTTGAAGGGGTTGATCTGTGCCCATGTGCCGGAACTCACGTTTCAAACACTTCCCAAATTCCTCGAGTAAGGTTCCTGGGTAAGAAGAACAAGGGCAAGGGCCGTCTCCGAGTATCTTACGATTTTGAATAATACTATTAATAGAATCAAATCTATTGGTGGGCTCGGCAGGAATTGAACCTGCGATCTTCGCCATGTCAAGGCGACGTCATAACCCCTAGACCACGAGCCCGGCCCTCCTTCGAATTGCCATTCACTCAAGAATCATTCTGAACAGCTATGATACAATCTTGGAGATGCGACCACCACATCCTTGGTTGGAACATTCTCCTGCAACTCGTGTTCTGCCATTGCTCATCACGATCTCCTTCGGACCATTGATCGAAACGTATGTTTTGCATTTCATACAGAACCCACTGTATTCCAGATCCATACACTCTCCACTAGACTCATGCCTTCAACATTTCACATTTAGTAGGGGGTTTTATGCAAATTATCCACTTTTTTCAATAAACGCAGTACTGCGAGTCATCCTAGCTCCTACCAGTGAAATCAATTTCTGATAACGTAGGTTATCGGTCCTAAAACCAGCGGATTTTTCAAACAATTTGTAATTGAACTTAGGATGATAGCCAATTCCAAAATATATTATTGAAAAAATAAATAAATTGAATAAAATTCACAACTTATCACTAATAGAATCAATACACATTATTTGAATTTACAATATCTCCATTTTTGAAAGTATACCTGACCGGCGATGTCCCCGGTGTTTGGCACCATGAGTCAGCAGATGGCGACCATAGAATATTCAAGTCGGCAATTACCCCTTCTGAAATAACCCCTCTAACTTCTCCAGTATCTTGGAACATTGTCGTTGCTGGGTTCCTAGTCACTGCGGCAAGAGCAGTAATAGGGTCTATTCCAATCCTGTGAGTTACTAAGCTCCCTATCAAAGGGAGAGATGTAATTGGGCAATTTGGATTGAAATCAGTTGCAAATGAGAATGGCCAATCTTCCTCGATGCATTTCTTAATTGGAAGATCGAGCCTCTTTCCTAAGACATATGGAGTTCCTGGAAGAAATGTCTGGACTGTACCAGATTCAGCAGCACTAATTCTGGCATCATCATTTGAGCAGGCTACATGGTCAGCGCTAACGGATCCTAGCTCTGATGCTAATTGTAGTCCGCCACTATCAACAAACTCATCAACATGGAGTCTCGATTTCAGTCCAAAAGACTTCGATGCGGACACTATTTCCTCAGTTTGTTCATTGGTGAACCAACCTTCTTCACAAAACACATCCACCCATTTCGCCAAGGACAACTCAGAAATAACCGGCAATTGATCAGTGATGAGATGTTCTACGTACTCATTCTTAGTCATCTCCTTGGGGAAGTCATGTGCTCCTAACCAAGTGGCGCTAACGTCACAGGGAGATGACCTGTCAATTACAGAAATTGCTTCCAGAAGTTTCACTTCAGAGTCCAAATCTAATCCATAACCGCTCTTTGCCTCTATCGAAGTAGTCCCGTTTTTCAACGCTGAATCCAATCGTCTGAGGCCACTTTCAACAAGTTGCTCTTGCGGAGAGCTTCGTGTACTATTCACGGTCTTCATAATCCCGCCCCCAATTTGTGAAATTTCTTTGTATGACTTGCCTGAATTTCTCATGGCCAATTCATTTGACCTATCGCCAGACCATACTAGATGCGTATGACTGTCAACGAAACCAGGTACGACGGACATTCCACCGATATCAACTACCTTCGTCCCTCCATTCTCAATCTTTGTTGGGTACCACGGTGCGAACTCTGCAACTATCTCTTGCATTGGACTAATTTCCAGAATCTTTCCGGAATCAATGAGAATTCCCATTCCCGGGGGGAAAATTAGAGACTCCCGATCAACCATTCTATCTCCAGATAGAGGGAATTCGTCATCCCCTGTAGAAAGATGTGCAACTTCACCACAGTTGTACAACAGGGTCCTCATGATGTCTGGAGATTCCGATAGTTGAAAGAACTCGCGCTCATGGGGGACCTCATGGGGGGCATTATCCTAGGAATCGAAAGTACCGCCCACACCTTCTCATTTGGTAGTGTTAGTACCGAAGGTGAGCTTTTCCCGTCCTTTTCATCACTTTACCGCCCAGAAGAGGGTGGGATACACCCCCGGGAAGCTGCAGACCATCACTCTGGATCAACATCCGAACTACTCAAAAAGCTCTCAAGTAATGGGGATTTTTCTTGGGATTCGATAGTTGCAGTAGCATTTAGCCAAGGCCCTGGCCTAGGGCCATGCCTCCGTGTGGGTGCCTCTGTAGCTAGAACTCTTGCAACTAGGCTTTCAGTACCACTTCTAGGTGTAAATCATTGTGTTGCACACATAGAAGTTGGGAGGAATCAGACAGGCTGCATCGACCCAGTTTTACTCTATGTTAGCGGAGGTAATACTCAGGTAATAGCAAGAGCAGATGGAAGATATCGTGTTCTTGGTGAGACATTGGATATCGGAATAGGAAACATGTTGGATAAGTTTGCAAGGAATCAAGGTATGCCCTTTCCAGGTGGTCCGAAAATCGAACAACTAGCACTGGAGCATTCGAAGAATGGCCCCCAGTCCCTCGACGAGGCGTATCTACCATATGGCGTGCATGGCATGGATCTAGCATTCTCGGGAATGCTTACTTCTGCAACTCAAAAGATATCTGAAGGATTATCACTAGAGAAAGTTTGTTGGTCGCTACAGGAACACTCGTTTGCAACGTGTGTCGAAGTTGCCGAAAGGGCCTTGGCACACACAGGAAAAACTGAATTATTACTCGGTGGAGGTGTTGCGTGTAATGATAGACTCAGAGAAATGAGTAAAATTATGTGCGATGAGAGGGGTGCCAATTGTTTCTGGCCAGAGAAGCCATTCTGTATTGACAATGGAACAATGATTGCAGAGCTAGGGCGGAGAATGCTTGAATGTGGCATAGAAACACAGATCATGGATAGCGCCATCGATCCAACTCTCAGAACCGACAACACTGCTGTGGTGTGGCAATAAAAATAACGAACTCTTATGAGAGCCAGTACGGCCGGAAGTTTGAGGATTGATTGGACAGTGCAGAGGAGACGTAGGAAGAAGGCTGCCCCAAAGAACGTTTTCGGGTCCGTTCCCCAAACCACTCAGAAGTCAAAACCAACTAACTCTTCTCAAACTAAGACCTCCAGAGTGAGGTCTCAGATTGCCCCCCCGCCATCAGTTCCCGGTGCCAAGCCAAAGGCAGAGACGACAATTAAACCAGAAAATCCCCTCATAGAAGTCATTACTGAAACAGAAGACAAAGCACCTGTCGTTGAGGAGCCATCTGTTGTCGAGGAACCACTCATCGAAGAGCATCAATCTGTAGAAACTAAGCAAACAAACTTTGAAGAAAAAGAAGATGTGGATATTTTACAGGATCAGATTCTAGGTGATACTCCAAGGAAAGACATCGGCCTGGAAAAGAAACCAGTTCAACCATCCGAAAAAACACCTGATGTGGATAAACAGGGCAAGAGTCTGAAGGCTAGACAGATTATTCAGGATAGTATGATCAAAGCTTCCATTGCGGTAGAAGAAGCAAAAACACTGAAGAAGATCCAAGCAAAGCCAATAACCACTAAAGAAACTGCAAAGAAGCCACAGAGGAAGTTCAGAAACAAGACCTCATCGTATCAACCAGCAAATAGAGCCCGGAGACTGGATAGAAGTAGACATATGGAGTATAAGTACGAAATGCGCGGACTACTATTGGAGATTGGTATTGACGAAGAGCATCGTTCAAACCTCCTTGCCACTATTTGGGCTCGGGGCGAAAGGCAAACTACGAAGGAGGCTAAGGAATTCCTAGTGGAGAAACTTAACGACGGAATAATCGACGACGACCAAATGTCATCCCTGGAAAAGATCGTTGATGGTTACACTGTCCGAAGGTGAAAACTGAGAATGTTCATGGGTCGAAACCCTCTGGGCATAACGTGGTGGAAACGATAGACAGCACTGATGGTGCATCTCAAAATTCCCCGGGGATGCCGCCATATCGTCGAGGCATTCATCCAGGAATGTATAGGGACAGACTTTGGACAATGAGGCAGTATGCCGGTTTTTCATCACCTAGTAACACAAACAAGCGTTTCAAAAGGTTACTAGATAGCGGCCAGACAGGAATCTCGATAGCTTTTGATCTACCCACTCAGCTAGGCCTCGATTCAGATGACGACATTTCCTCGGGCGAGGTTGGAAAGGTGGGAGTCTCAATTGACTCCATCCACGATATGAGGGAGTTGTTTTCTGGAATTGATATGGGTTCTATCTCCACATCAATGACAATCAATGCACCTGCGACAACTCTCCTTGCGTTATATGTCGCAGTAGCTGAAGAGCAAGGAATATCCATAGATCAGTTATCTGGAACAGTCCAGAATGACATTCTGAAGGAGTACATTTCCAGAGGGCTGTACATCTTCCCTCCCGAACCATCAATTCGATTGACTACTGATCTCATGTCTTGGTGCAATAGGAACGCTCCAAGATGGAATACAATTTCAATAAGTGGATATCACATGAGGGAAGCTGGTTGCACAGCATCGCAGGAAATTGCACTCACATTAGCAAATGCGATTTTCTATTCCCGGAAGGCAATAGAGTCCGGAATGAAGATAGATGATTTCGCTCCAAGAATGTCCTTCTTTTTCGCTTGTCATAATGATTTCATCGAGGAAATCTGTAAGTTCAGGGCTGCAAGACAGTTGTGGTACGAACTGGTAGAGGAAGAGTTCTCACCCACCAATCCAAGATCATCACAGTTGCGGTTCCATACTCAGACTTCTGGAGTAACACTGACAGCACAACAGCCAAAGAACAATGCAATTAGAGTGGCTTATCAAGCACTTTCTGCAGTACTTGGGGGGACTCAGTCACTTCACACAAATAGTTTTGATGAGGCCTTGGGATTGCCAACAGAAGACTCTGCTCGCCTCGCACTACGCACCCAACAGATCATCGCCGAGGAATTAGGTATTACCGGGCACGTGGATCCATTGGGGGGTTCTTCGACTGTCGAGGAAAATACCGACGATCTGATCCATCAGGCCCGTTCCATCATTCGTGATATAGAGGAGATGGGTGGGGCCATGGAGTGCGTTAAGGCCGGATTCCAACAGAGAATTATCCATGAAAGCGCGTGGGAACATCTTCGCAGCGTAGAGGACAAGAGCGAGCTTGTAGTCGGCGTCAATTCCCATGTCGACGAGACAGAACCAGTTTTCGAAGGACTCATTCTAGACTCTAGCGAGGCAAACTCAAAGATATCACGATTAATTGAGATGAAGGCCAACAGGAACATTGAATCCGTCAACGAATCACTATCAGAATTGAGGCAGTGCTGCAGGAACGGATCCAACGTAATGCCACCGATAATTTCCGCTGTCAAAGCAGAGGCAACTGTGGGCGAGGTCAACAGTGTTTTGAGGGAGGAGTTCGGAACATGGGTCGCCCCAAGTGGTGTTTGAATGGCCGGAGGATCTGTAAATCATATTGGAATTGCAACACCATCGCTTGATGAATCAGGGGAACTATGGTCCAAATTGGGATTTTCTCAATCAATTGACAAGACTAGCGAAGATCAAGGCGTCAAAATTAGATACTTGCAAGGCACAGGTAATACTCGAATAGAACTACTAGAGCCATTATCCAAGGAAACTCCAGTCGGCCGGTTTATCGAACGGAGAGGCCCTGGTGTTCAGCAGATTGCTATAGATGTGGACGACATCGAATCAATGATTTCCGATTTGATTGATATTGGGGTCCGGATGGTATCAGAAGAGCCAGTCATTGGTTCAGACGGTCACCGAATCGCCTTTGTCCACCCTTCATCTGCCGGTGGAGTTCTCATTGAATTAGTTGAATCTTCTAAGTGATAATCATCAAAAGGGCATCCTATCTCGCATTACTATGATTACTTCATTGGAGAAATTTTCTGATTTAGACCACTCAAGTATCGATGATATTGAAATGGAGAGGGATTTCATTAGAGACGTACTTGAGGTACTTAGAGCAACGGATGAAATATCCAATGACGCATTTCTAGATGCCGGAACGATCCAGGGAGGCCTTTCCCTGCTCCTAAACTTGCTATCCCAGGGAATCACAGTGGATGAGGCTTCTTTGCAACTTAACAGCCTAAAGGAAAGAGCTGAAGCACTCAATCAAGCATATCCTGGTCTAGATGAGAAAGTCGAAAGTATGAGATGATATTACTATACTATTACTAGAGTAATATTATATCCGTATCACTTATCCCGGTGCCATGCCTAAAATCAGCCTAGACATGCCAAACGAACTTCTCGAGGATCTCAGGGAACACGTGGGGGACGACAAGAAGTTCGTCAGCCTAGCCGACTCGATTAGGACCGCATGTCGCAAACTACTGGACCAGTTGGACGAGATCGATGCGAGGCACGGCAGGATCGGGGAGGACTGATCATGACTACCAGGGATGAAGCCGTATCCGCGATAGAGGCGATTGTGAGGTATATCGAGGGGGCGGATGGCGATCTCAGGGAGGGAGTCTCGCGGACCCCAGAGAGGGTGATTGATTCGTACGAGGAGATCTTCGGTGGCTACTCCAAGGATGCGATGGAGATCCTGGACTCGACATTCAACGCCGAGGGCTATGACGGAATAGTACTGCTCAGGGACATCGAGTTCCATAGCACCTGCGAGCACCACCTACAGCCATTCTCCGGGCGGGCTCACATTGCCTATATCCCAGTAGACAGGATCGTGGGGATCAGCAAGTTGGCGAGGCTCCTTGACATGCACGCCAAGAGGCTGCAGAACCAAGAGAGGATCACGAAGGGAATCACGGACGATCTGATGGCTCACCTGGAGCCGAAGGGGTGCGCTGCAATCATCGAGGCTCAGCACGGGTGCATGAGGTGCAGGGGAGTCCAGAAGCAGAATTCCGTGATGACTACCAGTTCGATGAGGGGGGCGTTCTTCGACAAGGCCGAGGCTCGCTCGGAGTTGATGCAGCTAATCCGGAGTTCGCCACTGAAGGGGTAGGATGTATGGTCAAGTATCCGATCGTCGAGATTTTCCACTCCGTGCAGGGAGAGGGCTTCCACTGTGGGATCCCCCATGTCTTCGTGAGGTTCGGCAACTGCAACCTCAGGTGCGAGTGGTGCGACACCGACTTCCTGGTTTACGAGGAGAGGGAGTTGGACTCGATCGTCGAGGAGGTTCTCTCCTACGGATGCGGCAGGGTGATCTTCACCGGTGGTGAGCCGGCCATGCAGGACCTAGCGACCATCGGCAGTCGACTCAAGGAGCGTGGGATCAACCTCTCGATAGAGACGAATGGGACAATCGAGGTTGATCCCATTATCGACTGGATTTGCGTGAGCCCGAAGGACCAGGTCTACCCGAACGTCGCCATCAGACAGAGGTCCGGAGACGAGTTGAAGGTGGTCTACTGCGGGCAGTCCCTAGACATCTATGACGAACTGAAAGAGGGTTTCTCACATCACTTCATCCAGCCATGCTACATCGATACCGAGTCGGTGGGACAGAACGGCAGGAACTTCCAGGTCGTGGAGAAGTTGGTGAAGGACAACCCGGGATGGAGGCTTAGCCTGCAGACTCACAAGTGGATGGGGGTCCTGTGATGCGGGCGATAATGGCACTGTCGGGGGGGATGGACAGCACGGGCCTTCTGATGCGACTTCTTGCAGATGGGTACACCGTCAGTTGCATCTCGTTCGACTACGGACAGAAGCACGTGATCGAACTCGACAGGGCTAGTCGAAATATCAGATACCTAGCTGAGAATGGATTCGAGGTTGACCACAGGATAGCTAAGTTAGACTCTGTCATGGGGCTCTTCCACTCTGCCCTGACCACGGATGGCTTCGATGTGCCCGAGGGGCACTACGAGTCCGAGCAGATGAAGCAGACCGTCGTTCCGAACAGGAACGCGATCTTCGCGTCCATCCTCTATGGGTATGCGCTCTCTGTGGCCCTGCGCGAGGAGACCGAGGCCATCATCGCCCTGGGAGTCCACAGTGGCGACCACGAGATCTACCCAGACTGCCGCCCAGAGTTCTACGATGCGATCGGTCAAGCCTTCGCCATAGGAAACTGGGACAGCGAACTCGTCTCATTCCACCTCCCGTTCCTGGACGGTGACAAGGAGACCATACTGGTTGAATCCTATGACGCGATCCAGACCCTTGGCCTGGACTTCGAAACGGTCTTCGCAAACACAAACACATCATACAACCCAGACGAGTTGGGTCGCAGTTCTGGGAGGTCCGGAGCCGACGTGGAGAGGATCCTGGCATTCCACGCAATAGGGAGGGAGGACCCCGTCGAGTACGTCGGCGGGTGGGAGAATGCCCTGGAGAACGCTCTAATGGAGAACGAGAAGCACGAGGAGAGCAAATGAGCAGAGGAACACCCAGATTCGACCCCGAGAGAGACGAGGAGTGGCGGTCTCGGCTGTCCTCACTACAATACCACGTAACTAGGGAAGGGGGGACCGAGAGGCCGATGACCGGGGCCCTGAACATGGAGGACAGGAGCGGGGACTACTTCTGCATCTGCTGTGGGAGCCTCCTTTTCACTAGCGAGATGAAGTACCACTCTGGTTGTGGGTGGCCCGCATTCCACACCGAGCACCCCGATGCCGGGATAAGGAGGCTGGAGGACACCACCCACGGGATGGTACGGGTGGAAGTCAGGTGCAAGGGCTGCGACGCCCACCTGGGGCACGTCTTCGAGGACGGGCCAGCGCAGTTCGGGGGAGAGAGGTACTGCATCAACTCGGCCAGTTTGGACTTCGTACCGGGGGAAGGGGAATGAGTTCGACGATAAGGCGCTGGATCGAGACCGATACCGGTCACAGGGTTCCCAATCACAAGAGCAAGTGCCGTAACTTCCACGGCCACAGGTACAGGTGGGAGGCCGAGTTAGAGGGGGAGGTCGTAACAGAAATAGGGGTTTCAGAAGAAGGGATGCTGATAGATTTCTCTGATGTCTCAACTATTCTTACAAAGTACATTCATGACATAGTCGATCACTCTTTCATAGTTTTTGAGGGAGATGAGGAGGCAATTACTGCCCTATCTTCAATGGGCGATGGGCATCGTACTGTAATAGTCCCATTTATCCCAACAGCAGAGAATCTAGCGAGATGGGCATTCGAGCAAGTCGACCGTCATATCAGTTCTTCTTATGGAAACAAGTTACGACTACACTCATTTCATGTAAGGGAGACTCCTAAGTCATGGGCAACCTGGACCCGTGATTAGTCATTATCCCCTTCTCTCTCGAAAGAATCTGCAGCTTCTGAAATTATCCCGATTAGCCTATGCATCTCATCGTTCTTTGGTAACCCTCTCATGACCACACGAATCAAGGTCTCCTCAATTCCTTTCCTCTTGTGCTCCTTCGTCGGAATTGATCTGACAAGTCTCATGGACTCTTCTCTAAACCTCTCCCTTAGTGCTGGTTCAAGTAGTCGTTCTTCGGCACCCGAAGGAGACCCTGTTTGACAGTTTATGAACCAGGAGTAACAGATTATTGCTACAGCATGACTGAGGTTAAGGATCGGATAACCCTCCCAAGTAGGTATAGTAACTAGAATGTCACACATTCGCAATTGTTCGTTTAGTAGACCCTTCCCCTCTGGGCCAAAAACTACTGCAACCCTGCCCTCAACATCTGAAAGGCGGTCCGGCAGCTCATCTGGTAGAAGGAAATGCCTCAAAGAGGTCTTTTCCCCCTCTTCCCTCTTACCAGATGTCCCTATTACAATTGAGCAATCTGAAACTCCCTTCTCGAGTGTGTCTACCAGTTTTGCTCCATCAAGTACTTCTTGGGCATTCTTCGCTCGTTTCCTAGTCTCTTCTGACCAATCTCCTTCTCTGCCCACTATCCTCAAGTCAGTAATGCCGAAGTTCATCATACACCTAGCAACGGCACCTATGTTCCCATCGTGTTCGGGTTCAACTAATACAATGCAGATACTTTTGTTGAATCGGGGGAGTGAGTCGTCCCGCCTTTCTCCCATGATCTAGCGACTCCATCATAGGTGAATAGTGATGCGTTAATCCACTCTACGCTGCCTATATCTGGTGATGTACCCTGCAATCCAGTTCCGCATCCTCTTGTTGTCAACATCGGAGAACTCTGAAACAAGATGCTTGTTGGTTTCGAAGTCATCAGTGAATTGATCAGGATACATCTCCACTAATCTCAGAGCCCTCGATTTAATGAATGACGGCCTGATGTTTCCCATTTTCAATCCTCCAGTAGCTTTACTTCAAGGGGAAAACCCTCTTCTCGAGTACATACAACCCTGATTTTCCTAGGTGGATTTTGCATTCCTCTCGCCCAAATGGCATGATTTACAGATTCGTCAATCCAAATCTCTTCTTCATCAGTCTTCTTCATGTGTCTCGAAACATGAATTCTTACTTCTGTCATTGCTCTCTTTGCCCTATTTGTTCGGGGGACCTTCCAAGCAGCCCTAAGAGGGATTGTAAGTTCCTTTACCTCTGCCATTCAATTCTCACCTCTGTAGCTTTGAGCGACGCCACATGTGACGCTTCGGATGAGAATTGGTATTACGGTTTGTTCGCATCACTACCCAAACAGGAACCCTCTTGTTTTGCTTGGTAACCTTGTTCAAGCGCTTCTTCTTTGCAAAGGGTTTGTTTCGAGCCATAATATCACTCAGTACCTCTCCAAACCTGGATATTTCTGCTCAGCAGCACCGCGAACTGAATGTGCAACTTCGTCAAGGAGCGCCTGTCCAACTGAGCTGACGATCCTCCCATGATTCACCGTACCTGCCGTATTCATTGAGTTTTCAATTAGGCCAGAATCAGCGAGCTGTTGAAGAATCTTTCGAGAGACATTTCTTGACCCGGAAACGGCCTTGTTCTTTTTCACACCGCGATTCTTGACCCCGCCAAACTCTTGGGAAATACGATTTGTTCCTATGGGTCCCTTGATCGCCACTTTCCTAAGAATTGAGGCGGCCCTTGTATGCCACCAGTCATCTTGAACCGGGGGCCTCTCACGATGAGTGCCGGTTTTGACCTGAGATGCCCATTCAGGGGCGATTATCTTCTCATAAGAGCTCATTTTCTCAGATAGACCAGTAATCAGGAGATCTGCTGGAACGTCGTAGTATGTCGTCATAGCTCCACCGTGCGTCCACGCCGTCCAACAGACCGTATTTAACCGTGATGACCTGTTTTTACTATCGCATCCATAGAAATTCATCCCGACAAGCATTCAATAATTACTTAGCACGCCGAAATAACGTGAAGAGATCACTCTCAAAGAATCCTAACATGCTCCGAACCATGGTTGGTACCGGATTGACTTTGATTATACTGCTCTCCTATGCCGTTTATTCGAATACAGTAGACTCTGAATACTATTCGTATACCACTACTAATGAGCATAAAATGATGGAGATTTCACAAGAGTCGGAGGGAGAGGCACAATGGTATTACACGACCTACAGTGCCATAACATGGGTCAATTTCACAGTCGAAAACGCTGCACCCGGATCTACCCTTACCGTGGAAGCCGAGGGCACCAATTGGTCTCATTCCCCTAGCCTGGGACTACAAGACCAGAGTTACATTTGCAATGAGCCAGAATCAGACTACTCGAAATACCTGGAAACATGCGAATACAGTAGGAGCCATTCCATTGTACTAGACAATGGCAGCGGAACACTTCGTGGCCGAGTCTCACTAGATCTTCCAATAAAGGGGAAGGGGTATCTCGAAAGTAATGATATCATTAATGCGCAAAATAAAGCTGAAATTTTGGTCCAATCCGCAAAAAAGACAATCACTTGGAAGATTAAGATTGAGGATACAGGGCAAATAGCCTCTAGTGAAGGGATTCTCGTAGAATCGGAATTCACTTCCCACGAACTATTAGAATTGGAGGAGTTCAAACTCAATCCTGTTCAAGAGACTGTATACAGCTTTTCTGCATTGGTAGGTTGCTTCTTCTTAGTACTAGTAATACCACTAATGATCTTCTTTTCTGCCAGATATAGGGAAAATAAGAACGAGGAGCTCCGGACCGCAGTCGAGGAAGAATGAACCGAATGGTCTACTCTTCTTCATCAAATCCTGTTTGATGTAATTCGACCAATCCCATATTAACGAAATCAGCAATTGATCGATTTATCCTCTCAGGGGCCGGGGCAATTTTCTCGGCGAAAATTCTATCCATCTCTGCAACTATCTGATTTACAGACATTTTTCCATCCATCAACATCCATAGTTTGCTATTCATTTCATCCAAAGGCCTTCTTACAGACTTCGGTGCCCCAAGAAAATTGGCCACCCTTTCCTCCAAAGCGCTGAGTTCCTTATTGACGATAATGACTACCTGCTCCGACTCTAACTCTTCCCATCCAACTTCAACCCTAACAGGAAAAACTGTCAATCTATCTCCTCAGTTTGATTGTATTTTCTACAATTGAGGAGGCGAGAGTTCTCACCCTACTATTGATATCGTCGTTAACTAGGAAGCCATCATCATCGAAAGCCTCCTTAATATTGGGAATAGCAATCTGCTCAGGAGTAACCCAGCCATGAATCCACCTCGCGGCAATCCTCATGTGATTGAGAGTGTTGTTACTACTCTGCCCACCGAGAGTGCATATTAGTCCGAAGACCTTCCCAGAGGTGTGTTTTGAGTATAACCAATCGAGGCTATTCTTCATCACTCCGCTCATGGTGCCATGATATTCTGGACTTGAAAGCACAAAGGCGTCTGCTGAGACTGCCATTTCTTGGAAACCCTTGACATGTTCGTCATCCCAGGAGCCTTCGGCCCCAACAAGCGGCAAGGGTTTAGAGCCGTGATCCCAGATCACAGTTTCAGCCCCAAGCTCTCTACATTCCTCGAGTATTATTTCTAACATTCTCCCGTTTGCTGAATCTAGATCGTAGGACCCGCAGACTCCCATCACAACAATTGGCTCACTCACGACACCCACAGTAGTCACCTAGTCTTCAATTATCTGTTCATTTAATGAAAATATTCTATACAACAAAACCACATTCTGTTGTTGCGAATACTTATTCATCATAATTTCCTCGAAGAGGTCGTGGGAACTAGTTTAACAGAGTCAATGGAACTAGCAGCAGAACATGCTAGGTCAGGTAATGATTCTGACGCAATAGACTCATACCTATCGGTATTGGAGATAGATTCGGAAAATGAAACTGCATGGTACTGCCTCGGGGTCTTATACGCCAGAGCGCAGTCTATGGATAAGGCCGTTGAAGCATTTGAAAATTCCAATCGATTCTTGCCAAATCATCCCCCCACCCTTGCAAATCTAGCTTACCTGCTGGCTCAAAGTGAACCAATTATCGCTTCCGAATATGCAAAATCAGCCATAGTGACCATTTCAGATAATGAGAAACTAACATCAATAGCCCAATATTCTGAACCTTTGGAAACAAAGAGAGTCTTCGTAGAAGCGAGGCAGATTGATGATGTAGTTGACGAAATTGAGGCACATTCCTCTATTTTGAATCCTGACTCTAATCCAAATAGTTACGAAGCAGCGAGGGACCTCTCCACGGTCGGTGACCATACTGGTGCCGTCGCAATCTGGAAGGGGCTCCTCGAGCAATCACCAGATTCGCCAGAAGTATGGCGTGGCCTTGGTGAAGCCTTGCGTTCAGCAGGATACGACGATAGGGCCAATCAATGTTTCAAGAGAGCAGAGGGTATAGAATCAGAACCTCCCGAGGAAATATATCCTGTTGAAACCCAGGAAGAGGATTTGGCCGACGCACTGATATTGGCTGTTGAAGAGGCCCAGTCTGTCCAAATCGAACCAGTTTCTCGAGGTGATATGGATGATGCCATTGGTTGGTATAATATGGGGATCAACCTGCTAGGTGAAGGTAAGAACGACGAGGCACTTTCAAGTTTTGAAAAGGCAATTGGAGGGTGCCCACCATCTGAGACCGATCTGAAGGTCAAGGCACAAAATGGCAGAGGAAACGCATTATACAATTCTGGAAGATTTACTGAGAGTGTCGTTGCATATCACACAGCCATAGGGATGGATCCCCACAGCGTTACAGGTAGGACACTATTCAACATGGGTTCTTCATATGCTGCTGTTGAGATGTTTGATGACGCGATCAAGTGTTTCACACAGGCTCTAGATAGAGGTCTAGAGAAGCAAGAGTCAGAACTATGCGAGAAGCAGATTAGCAGATGCCGCCTTCTCTCCCGTGAGCAAGCAAAACGCCAGTCTAGAGTTAATTCATAGGTTCGATAGTGACGATAACTGACTTACTGGTAGGAGTGTTACTCCAATCAGCTACGCTTTCTAGTGGTATTAGCACATTTGACTCTGGAAAATAGGTGGCGACGTTTCCCTGAGGAATATCGTATTCAACAATAACCCACCCATCCGAGCTAATCTCATTCCCGCGGAAGTGTGAGGTAATTGAAACCGCTTGGAACTCTTTCCATCCGCGTGATTCCAAATCCTTTCGACTCATCATTACTACTCTTCGACCTCCAGAAATCCCCCTATAGCGATCATTTGTACTGTATATTGTCGTATTATACTGATCATGCGACCTTATTGTCATCATCAGGAACTCGTTGTCACGAATCACAACCGGCTGCAATTTATGGGTGATGATGTTGGCTAGTCCAGTTTCTGTTCTGAAAACTCGACTATCGCGTGGTGGATTGGGTAGATAGAAGCCACCATCACCCCTGCATCTTTCGTTGAATGAATCAAATCCCGGAATTGTCCTCTCAATACAATCTCGGATACTGTCATAATCAGAGATGAGATTAGACCAGGGAATCCCGGAGGGTCCCCTCACATCATCTATCGCGGTAGCAAGACCGGCGACAATGGCGCATTCAGACATTAGGTGTTCGCTGGCTGGTTTCCTTTTTCCAATTGATCTATGGACAACACCCATGGAATTTTCCACAGTGACGAATTGTGCACCCCCTCCAGTGATATCTAGTTCTGTTCTACCCAGGCAAGGGAGGATGACCGATGTCCTTCCTGCAACAAGATGGGATCTATTCGGCTTAGTCGAGATATGAGCCGTCAAACTACATTTCTGCAAACCCTCCGCCGTTGCTTTGGTGTCAGACATCGCTGAGAGGAAATTACCACCCATAGAAACGAATATACTTGCTCCGCCTTTGTTCATTTCTCTAACAGAGTCAACAGAATCTAGCCCGACTTCTTCGGGGACATCTATGCCAAACTCATTATTCAAAGAATCAAGAAACTCAATCGATGGATTATGGTTTATTCCCACCGTTCTGTCTCCCTGTACATTAGAGTGACCACGAACCGGACAAAGTCCTGCTCCATCTCTACCGATATGCCCCCCGAGTAGTAGAACATTAGCAATCTCTTGTATTGTCGCAACAGAGTTCTTGTGTTGAGTTAGTCCCATTGCCCAGCAGCAAATTGTAGATTTTGATTTGCCGACCAACTCACCAATTCTCTGAATTTCAGATTTTTCGACTCCACTGATCTCCACAATATCCTCCCAACTACTATTCATTACCTCTGAATGATAAATCTCGTACCCATCAGTAAACTTCTCTATGAATTCCATGTCCATAGATGAATTTGTCAGCATTGACTTGGCAAAACCCCTGAAAAGCGCTTGGTCCCCATTGATTCTAACTCTGACATGCTCATCTGAGATTTCATTACCGTATCCAAGTACTTCGAGTGGATTTTGCGGATGCTTGAACCTAACCATGCCCGCCTCAATTAGTGGGTTTATGCTCACTACTGAAGCACCCATACTTTTAGCATCCCTCAGTGCAGTGAGCATTCTTGGATGGTTTGTTCCTGGGTTCTGGCCTACGACAATAATCAAATCAGCCTTTTCGAAGTCCTGTAGTTTTACCGTTCCTTTCCCAATCCCAATGCTTTGTGTCAAGGCAACTCCTGAAGATTCATGGCACATGTTAGAGCAATCAGGCAGGTTGTTTGTCCCAAAGCTTCTAGCAAGCAATTGCCAAAGATAGGCGGCCTCATTACTAGTTCTGCCAGAGGTATAGAAAATTGCTTCATCGGGCGAATTGAGATCTGCTAACTCTCTGGCAATCGTTTTGAACGCCTCATCCCATGTAATCTCCTCGTAGTTGTCACTCCCATCCCTTAGGATCAGCGGGTGAGTAATCCTACCTTGCCGATTTAGCCAATAATCTGGCTTCTTGGATAATTCAGATACGCTCCACTTGCTCCAGAATACTGGATCTGCCCTTTTTTTAGTAGCTTCATCTGCTATCGCCTTTGCACCATTTTCACAGAACTCCGCGAAAGTCCTCTTATGATCAGGATCGGGCCATGCGCAACCAGGACAATCAAAACCATGAAATTTGTTTACATTGGATAGATTAGACAGGCTAGCCAGCAATCCCATCTTTGAGACGCTGTGTTTTACTGTGGATAATATCGCTGGCAATCCTGCGGCAGATGTACTGGGCGCACTCTTCCGAGGCGGTTTATCTTCAACCGGAGTCGTTGCCTCGGGCGTTACTCTCACGAAACAAAATAATGAGTCCAGCATTTCAAAGTACTGAGGGTAAGATAATGTCTAACTGCCACTGTCGACAAGTATGTCAGAACGAGTTCATGTTGTTACAGGGGCATTTGGATATTCAGGCAGATGGATTGCGAGGGAGTTGCTATCAAGGGGCAAAAAGGTGAGGACACTGACCAATGCAGTAGGCAGGGATGATCCATTCCACGGAATGGTTGAGGTCATGCCAATAGATTTTACCAATCATGACTTACTTGTTTCCTCTCTGAGGGGGACAGATGTCCTATACAACACCTATTGGGTCCGATACAAGAATAGCAAAGATGGATATGCCCATGAGATAGCTGTTGAAAACACACGTAAGCTATTCCTAGCAGCCGAGGAGGCCGGCGTAAATCGAATTGTTCATTTTTCAGTGGCCCATCCACACAAAGCTCCCGATTGGTCATATTTCAGAGGCAAGGTCGAAGTTGAGAAGTTACTAACCGAGTCAAGCCTTTCTTATGCGATACTAAGGCCTACAGTTTTCTTTGGCGGTGAGAGAGACGTTCTAATCAATAACATGGCATGGCTAATTCGTAAATTTCCTGTTTTCGGAATCTTTGGAATGGGGAATTACCTAATCCAACCTATCCATATAGAGGATGTAGCAAAGGTTGCTGTTGAACAGGGTGAGTCTGTTGAAGATGTAGTTATGGATGTCGCTGGGCCCGAGATCTTCACCTACAGGGAATATGTGACCCTAATAGCGAAATCACTTGGCGTAAGGAGGTTGATTATTCCCGTACCGCCAATTGTAGGATGGGCTGTAGGGAAGGTAGTGGGGGCGATATTACGGGACAGAGTAATTACCAGAGCAGAGATAAAGGGGCTTATGCAGGGATTGATGGCCACGGATGCAAAGCCTCTGGGCGAAACAAAATTCTCAGAGTGGGTGGCTATCAATGGAGCAGCCCTCGGGGCAAAGTACCATAATGACTTGAAGGAGAGGAAGTACACAGATCCACGGAAATCGAACTAATACTCTATTCTCCTAACTCCACTAAATATTGTAATTGACTGATCTTTTGCAAAACAGCCCAGCGTCAATCCATGCTCCTTAGCTAAGTCAACTGCAAGCGTACTAGGTGCACCAACTGCAATCATAATTGGGAATCCAGCACGTATGGATTTCTGAACAAGCTCAAATGATGCCCTCCCCGAAACAAATGCACCCAAACCAGGCCCCAAACTTCCTCCCCCTTCAAGGTACGAACCAACCAATTTGTCAAAGGCATTGTGCCGCCCAACATCCTCGAATATCCGATCAATGATGCCATCACTTGTGAAACTGGCGCACGCATGAGATCCCCCTGTCTTCGAAAAAACCTCTTGTTTTCCGATAACCGAATTTAGGCATTTTGCCACTGTTTCCAAACGAATGTGCATATCTTCATCTAAATCTTCATTGAAATCAGTAAGAGCATTCGAGATAGTTGATCTTCCACATATTCCGCAAGAAGATGTCACGGTACTTCTCCTACAATGTTGCGCGGGATCAAACAAGGCATCATCGTTCAGTTTGATCACAATTTGATTATCCTCTACAATCATTTCATCTATGTTTCCTGAAGTCGAGATGATTCCTTCAGAATACATGAATCCAATGCTCAATAGACTGTCATGCCCCTCAGTTCTCATTGTGATGCCAAGCTCATGCCTACCATGATTCTCACTTTCTACAATTATCGAAAGAGGACGTTCGGATGTCACGTGGTCGATACTACGAATTATTCCATCCGCGGTGAGTTTTGCAATATCTCTAGTTTCATACCCACGCATGGTTGCTGCAGACGAGCATGATTGATATGTGTGACGAGTGTTTGAAGGAACCGTTGAAATAGAACCATTTCAACAGGTAATCATGGGATTACTAGGAGGAGAGGGTTTCTCACTACCTGTTGTCACAGAATCTGAAGTTGTGGATGTAGAGCTTAACTTTACCGAATCCGCCATCGCAGCCCTCAAACAGAACATGGCTGGTGATGAACAATCACACGTACTCATAATTAGTGCACAATCTGGTGGATGTTCAGGTTATCTATACGACATGAAGATTATCGAAGACCCGGGGAATGATGGTTTCCAGAGAATCGACATAGGGGGAATCGAGGTATTAATCCATAACAAAGACAGTTCCATGTTGAGTGGGATAAATATCGATTTTAAAGAGACCTTGATGGGTGGTGGATTTCAAATTGAGAATCCCAATGCTGATCGCTCATGTGGATGTGGGCAGTCATTTGGCTGAGGTCGTGTTTTGTCCCCACCTCTTCCAAAATCTAAGTTCTTCATTCGTAAAGAAGCCAAAACTCTGATTCAAGGCCCCGATTCGCTAGATGTTCTAGACAGGATTGTATCGACCAAAATTAATGACATGCCCGACCTTTCGAGGCGAAATGTATTATTTTGTGATTATAATGGTCGAATATGCGATCTAGGTGCTATCTACACAATTACTGGCAATTTACTGCTATCTTCTTCGAATTCTGCGAAAGAGGAAACTCGTAGGAAACTAGTGGATGGGACGTCATGGGATGAAGAGTGCGAAATCTTGGTCGCGGACGAAGCAATATTTCACATATCCATTTTTCCTACAGATTTAGATGAAGTAGACGAACTTTTTGGAGTCGATCTAAGAGATATTGGTTCGGATGTACTATTCGAGAAAGACGATCATCTATTCGTAAAAAGTGAAACTAAGTCCGGCATTACCATTGATATTCTGGTGAAGTTTGAGAACCAAGAAAATATTGTTTCCGTATTGCGTGAATCCACATTCGTTGAAATGGATTCAAACGGATGGGAAAATTACAGAATCATGCATGGAATTACAGAAATGTGCGATTCCAAGGGAAACCTTCCGGATGAAATGGGATTGAGCAAACTTGTTAGCAATGACAAGGGATGCTATCCCGGCCAAGAGATTCATGCTCGACTGGAAAGCCGTGGAAGGAAAATCAAAAGCCTTTGTAGGCTTACAGGGGATTCCCCCCTCCCTTTGGGTAAACAGAATGTACCTGGGTTTGGTACTATTTCTATCAGTACTGCTATTTTCTCAAACAGCCGAGCACTTGCACTTGCATTGATAAAAATGAGAAATTCAACACCCGAATTTATCCATATTGAAGGTAATGATTACACAATAGAAATCATGGGTTATCCTTGATTATTGCCTCATAATCTTCATCAGATTCCAACCAGGCAGACAGTGGCATCAGAGGAATAATCCTCAGAGATCCCAGATTCCTGTTGAATAGATAAACATCGGGATTGAAGATTTCCACCATCTGTTTTTGAAAGATCATACGAACACCACGACCCCGATTTCTGAAGAAAAGAATCTCAACAGTAATCCCAATGATTGTCGCGGTGTAGAGAACTAACAGAACGCTGATAGAGAATGGTACGGGGTCAATAAGTAACTGGCCAGTTCTGATCTTTGAACCATACATCAATTGCCTAGACAACAGGAAAACAAGACCAACCCCCACCCAAGGACCGAGCTTCTCGTCCACATAAGCCTCCATTGGGATTATTCTTCGATTTGTGGGATCTGCAAATGTTAGTGTACTTTCTGTTGCAGCTCTAATTACCGAAATTGCAGATACCAGAATTATGTACACAAATGCACTCAGCAGTAGGACGTGGAATGAGCTTATTGGGGCGTATGATACTATTAGGTATGCGAACAAACCGAGAAAAACTGTTGTGGGCATCCTATGAATTGATGCCAGCGCCTTTCCGAATTGCTTGGACCCATCATCAAGCCTTGGGATGCCGATTATCTCCCATCGAGTATATTTCTGAATAACCATTGCTACACTGGAAAGCGCCTTTTTATCAATCAGAATCCACTCAACCAATCTTAGGAGGGGCATCATCGGAATACTGATTATAGCAGCGAAAATTCCGACTAATGGCCAGAGAATCAGACTAGGGAAAAGTAGGAAATGCTGAATTCTGAGCCTATGCAGTAGGTCAGATTCGATCTTAGCCTGCCTATCGGAGGATAGGTGGACCCTTCTTGCCTCAGCATCTAACTCGCCCCTATACCGTACTAGTGGCATTCCGGCATCTAGTACTCGACGGACCTTCTCTCTGTAATGTTCGTGTTCTGGCTCAATTCCAACCCACCATCTCCACGCAAAGGAGACTGGCAGTGCAAAGAATACTGGAGATACAAGAATTAGGACAGATGTGATCATCGCCTCGTAATCATCAACCACGCTTTCGCGTGGTGTCTAGTAACTATAATGAAATGGTAAAAATTGGTATGAATTGGACTATATTGCCGACTCATAATTGTCCGCGATAGTCCCCCAGTCGACAACATTCCACCATGCTTGGATGTAGTTCGCCCTACCAGGCCCGTAACTCTTGTAGTAAGCATGCTCCCATACATCAATGCCCAGGATAGGGATACCTTCCCCGGTCATCAGCGGGTTATCTTGATTTGGAGTAGAGCAAATACACAGAGTGCCATTTCCGACACATAGCCATGCCCACCCACTTCCAAATCTCGTCATTGCAGCTTTTGAGAATTCTTCTTTCATTGATTCAAATGAGCCGAATGAATCATCAATCGCGCTTCCAAGAGATCCACTTGGCGCTCCTCCACCATTTGGAGACATTGTAGACCAGAATAAACTATGATTCCAGTAACCACCACCATTGTTTCTGACTG
>Ga0208522_1000146_pt1 | contig 46893 bp, 43 predicted proteins | sample ETNtaG_25_FD_185763 | JGI IMG/M metagenome (GOLD analysis project Ga0208522, IMG submission 185763) | Marine microbial and viral communities from oxygen minimum zone, Eastern Pacific Ocean - ETNP201302SV86 (SPAdes) (version 2) | ecosystem: Environmental > Aquatic > Marine > Oceanic ... | reverse complement strand
TAGGTTAACCATAAAAGCTCTGCTGATATGCAGATCCAGATTCAGCCATTGCGAAACATCCGAGGCATAATAATGGACCAGATAAAACCTGGTGATCACCTGGAGAAAAAGCGCTGTAATTCCAATCCGGTCGAAACTGGATTAAAAAAATCAATAATAGCAGGATCCTGATTCTTTAATGCCTTCGGTAAAAATCCGATAGCCAGGACCAAATGTCCCCTAGTCCAGACAGCAGCAGCTATAATATGGATTAAAGTTATGAATGGTGTCATGATACAGTTCCTGCAATAATGACTTAATCATCATTTACCAGGTGAAGATGATTTCTCTGCCCGGATGAAATATACCGGATTAGATGAAACCCGGATAAGCTAGAACTTCAGCGACATGGAAATATTTCATTTGATCTAATTATTATTTGCTTTGTATATTCGACCGACCAGTCGGTTTAGTTTTCAATCAGGTATAGGAAGAATACAAATGATAAGTGAAGCAAAGGAAGCTGTATTGCGGGAACAGTTAATTCTGATGTGGGGTCGAAATTTTGATAAACCATACATCATGAAAAGAGTTTTTAAGCGATTTATTAAATGCATTAATGTATTTATAAAATAATAAATTGAAAAAATTAGAACTCCAAGATCGGAGAAAAGAACAAATCATGAGCGCTGCCCTGTCGGTTGTGGTTGCCAAAGGATATGATCAGAGCCGTATGGATGATATTGTTGAAAAATCTCAACTTTCCAAGGGCGCTATTTACTGGTATTATAAATCCAAGGAAGAAGTCTATCTCTCTCTGGTAGATTATTGGTTTCTTCAATATAGTTCTGGTGTAGTGGATACGCTGCAGCAGCAGGAATCTGCATCAGATCAATTGAAAGCATTATTCGATTTTTTTATAGGGCAGTTTGATAAAAACCCTGCTACATTCAAACTTTTAGTTGAATTCTGGCGGCTGGCAGGCCTGAATCCTGATTTTAACGCCAAACTCCAGCAGATATATTCCGATTTTCTGGAATATATCATCGAAATTATCAAAGTTGGCGTAGCCAACGGAGAATTCAAAAATGTGGAACCGCGGATCACGGCCCTTTCCATTCTGATTAATATCGAAGGTATCAACTGGTTTACACTTTTTGATAAATCCGGTGTCGAGGCTCACGAGTATATTGATACTATCTCAAATTTTATTCTCAATGGACTAAAGAAAAAGAGGGAAAAATGAACGAACCAATTACAATCTCATTGAAAACAGGCGGTCAGTGGCTGGTTTCCCCGGTGGGAGATACAACCATTTTCTGCCGGGAATCGTTCACCGATGATCATAAAGATATAGAAAATATGGTCTTAGAATTTGCTAAGGAACGCATTCTCCCAAATGTTGAAGCTATTGATAAACTGGATAAAGACCTCAGCCTTTCTATCCTACGCGAAATGGGCGAACTGGGTCTAATCGGTGTAGATGCACCTGAAGAATACGGCGGTACCGAATTAGACAAAATTACTTCATGTATTGTCACGGAGGGAGTGTCCCGGGGCGGCTCAGCATCCTTCTCCTGTACCTTTGGTGTTCAAACCGGAATTGGCATCATGGGTATAGTTTTTTTCGGCACACCGGAGCAAAAGAAAAAATACCTGCCCAAGCTCATGATCGGGGAGTGGGTGGGTGCCTATGGACTCACAGAGCCTTCTTCCGGTTCTGATGCCCTGGCAGCCAAGACCACTGCCGTACTTTCTGACGATGGTTCCTATTATATACTCAATGGTGAAAAACAGTTTATCAGCAACGGCGCCTGGGCTGATATCTACACCATTCTGGCCCAGGTGGATGGGGATAAGTTTTCCGGATTCATTATTGAGCGCGGCACGGCAGGTTTTGAAATTGGCACCGAAGAAAAAAAAATGGGCATGAAAGGATCTTCCACCACTTCGTTGAAATTCACTGATGCCAGGGTTCCTGTTGAAAATTTACTCTATGAGGTCGGAAAGGGAGCAGCCATTGCTTTCAATGCCCTCAATATTGGCCGTTATAAACTGGGTGCTGCCTCCGTGGGCGGGATTAAGCTGGCACTCGAAGAAACAATCAAATATGCCCTTGAGCGCCGTCAGTTTGGACAACCTATTGCCAGGTTTGATGCCATACGGGGAAAAATTGCAGACATCTCAGTCCGGCTCTTTGCCACCGATGCCATGCTCTACCGCACTGTAGGCCTGATCCAGGATGCCATTGATGATCTGGATAAAAATGATCCTGATTATTATAAAAAAATGGGTGAGGCCACAGAACGATTTGCTGTGGAAGCCTCCATGGTTAAGGTTTTTGGAAGTGAAACTTCCGATATGTGTATTGACACATGTTTACAGATCTTTGGCGGTTACGGCTTCATAGAAGAATACCCTTTGGCCCGGGCTTACCGGGATGACCGGATCAACACTATCTGGGAGGGGACCAACGAGATCAACCGTATGATTATCACCGGATATATGATGAAAAAGGTGTTGCTGGAAGAATTATCCCTGCGCAACTATTTAAAGGAATTGGATGATTTTTTAAGCCAAGACCTCCCGGGACTTGGCGATGATCCTTTAAGCTTAGAAAAATACGGCCTGGAAAATGCCAAGCGGCTGGCAGCACTGGTGTTTCACGAAGCACTCTGCGAGTACGGACAGGACCTGAAGCATGAGCAGCAGCTAGGGGAAGCGCTGGCAGATATATTCACCGAAATCTTTACCATGGAATCGGTGATCGCCCGGGTCAGTCAGATACAGTCAGCCAATGGTGCTTCCAATATGAGTTCCATCATTGCCCGCATCTATGCCGCAGAAACACTGTTAACAATAAAATCGCTCTCCAAGGTAAGTCTGAATAAAATTTTCAAGGAAATCATTCCTGATAATCATCAGGAAACGATTCAACAGCTTACAAGCAGGATGACCCTGCACACAGATGTCATTTCTCTCAAACAGGAATTGGCTGATTTCATGTACACCAAAAAAGATTACCCATTTTAAAAAGGAACAAACCCCATGAAACAAATACCTATCTCTCCGAAAAAGCGCATATTAGCCCTTACGTTTTCTTTAGCAAAAATGTTCAAAACACCTTCATTAGGATCATTCATTATTTTTGACGATTTTGATATAAACGATTTTCTTTTCCACCGCAACAATCGTTTCTAAGGGGATGACTATGTCTCAGTCCGTTATTATTGATGCAGTTCGTTCTCCCATTGGCGTAAAAAATGGAAACCTGGTGGGGATCCGCCCTGACGATCTTACAGCCCAGGTTGTAAAAGGATTATTAAACCGCAACGAAAAGGTAGCACCCGAAATTATAGAAGATCTTATTTTAGGATGTGCTTTCCCGGAGGGCCCCCAGGGCATGCTTATGGCCAAAGGAGCAGCCATTCTTGCCGGGCTACCTGAGACCGTTTCCGGGGCGGTGGTGAACCGGTTTTGCGGTTCATCCATGGATGCGGTACACCAGGTCAGTTCCCGTATTGAAACCGGCGATATGACCGTTGGCATTGCCGCGGGCGTAGAAGACATGTTCTCCATTCCCATGGGGGGGTTCAACCCCGATTTTCATCCGCAACTTGCGGAGCAGGAATACTATATTGGCATGGGTGAAACGGCAGAAATTCTGGCCGAAGAGGGTCATATTCCCCGGACGGACCAGGAGGATTTTTCGATAGGTTCTCATCAAAAAGCCTTAGACGCATGGGCAAATGGCCGTTTTAACAATGAAATCATTCCCATTGACGTTTATGGTGAAGCCACGGTTGAAAAGGATGAAGGACCCCGGGAACCAGACCTGGAGAAAATCAAAAGCCTGAATCCGGCTTTCCTGGAAAACGGAACCATTACACCGGCAACATCCAGCCCAATTTCCATTGGTGCTTCTGCTGTATTGATCACCAGCCGAAAATTCGCAGAAGATAACGGACTCACAATCAGATCCGATATAAGTAGTCGTTCCGTGACCGGTGTGGACTGGCGAAAAATGGGCATGGGGCCTCTACCTGCTACCGAAAAAGCGCTGAAACAGGCAGGGTTAACCATGGATAATGTTGATGTTATTGAACTCAACGAAGCATTTGCTGCCCAATCCCTTTATGTGATCCAACAAGGTAATTGGGATCAGTCCAAAATCAACCTGAATGGCGGCGCCATCGCACTGGGCCACCCCCTAGGCTGTTCCGGAGCGCGGATTATCACCACACTCTTGAATGTAATGGAACAGCAGGATGCCAAAACAGGACTGGCCACCATGTGTATCGGTACGGGACAGGGTATTGCAACCATTCTGGAAAGATAGGTAGAATTATGTCGCAAAAGATTGAAAAAGTAGCGGTTCTTGGTGCCGGCGTCATGGGTGCACAGATCGCGGGACACCTAGCCAATGCCAGTATTCCATCCTTTCTCTTTGACATCAGTCAGGAACTGGCGGAAAAGGGAAAAGAAACATTAACCTCCCTGAAACCTGCTCCGCTGTACAAACCCAAAAATGCTGATCTGGTTACACCTTGTAATTACGATGACCATATCGCAAATATCGGTGAAGCAGATTGGATCCTGGAAGCGGTGGTAGAACGGCTTGATATTAAGGACTTGATTTATAGTAAACTTCTTCCTCATCTCAAGGATTCAGCGATCCTGACTTCCAATACATCTGGAATCCCACTGACCGACCTGACCGCATCTATGCCTGATGATGTAAAAAAGCGGTTCATGATCACTCACTTTTTTAATCCGCCGCGTTATATGCAGCTGCTGGAACTGGTTCGAGGAGAACACACCTCCGATGAAACCTATAATATCATGGCTGATTTCGGTGAATCAGTGCTGGGAAAAGGCATTGTCCATGCCAAGGATACCCCCAACTTTGTTGGCAACCGGATAGGCGGTTATGGTCTTATAGTCACGGTGAATTTGGCCGTTGAGCAAGGACTGACTGTCGAAGAGGTAGATAAACTGACAGGTACTATTTGCGGACGGCCAAAAAGCGCAACTTTTCGCACTGCCGATGTAGTTGGTCTGGACACCATGAAACATGTAACTCAGACAACCTATGACAAAGCACTGGAAGATGAAGAACGGGACAGTTATTCCATTCCAGGAATACTTAATATATTAATTGATTCAGATCGACTGGGTCAAAAAACCAGGGCCGGGTTTTATAAAAAGATGGATGACAAATCTATTCATTCCGTGGATTTCAAGACCGGTGAATATTCACCTCAGGGAAAGGTCCGTTTTGATTGTTATCGTATAGCCAAGGATCACCAGAAACTCGCCGATAAACTCTGTGCTTTGACGTACGGCGAGGACAGAGGCAGCAAATATTTCTGGGAAATTACGGCTCGAACCTTGATCTACAGCGCCAACCGCATTCCGGAAATTTCCGATGATATTGTCAATATTGATAATGCCATGAAATGGGGCTATGCCTGGGAAATGGGAATCTTTGAATCCTGGGACGCTATTGGCGTTCGTAAATCTGTGGAACGTATGAAATCAGAAGGGAAAAAAGTACCAGCTTGGGTTATGGAAATGCTCGACAGCGGCCGGGAAACATTTTATACAACTAAAAATGGAGAACGTTCCTACTGGTGTCCTGTCGAGAAACACCCTGTCACCATGGAGAAAAACCCAAAGGTAATAAACCTGGCAATACACAAAACCGGGAAAACTGTCTTAAAGCGGGATCTCAGTGCCAGCGTACTTGACCTGGGTGACGGTGTTCTCAATGTGCAATTTCATTCCATCCTGCAGCCGGCATTGAATCCTATAGACAGCTCCTACATTGAAATGATCACGCTGGCTTTGGACCTCATTGAAAGCGGTACCTATAAAGCCATGGTATTGGGCCATCAGGGGCAGAACTTTTGTGCCGGAGCAAATCTCAACCTGTTGCTGGAACTCAGTAACAATGGTCTATGGGATGAATTGAACCATGCTATTAAAACACTGCAGGATACGACACAACAAATACGTTTCGCGAAAGGCCCGGTGGTGGCGGCTCCGTTTCAGCTGGTGCTGGGTGGAGGCGTGGAAATTATCCAGCCTGCCGCGCACAGGGTGGCAGCAGCGGAAACATATATGGGGCTTGTCGAAGTGGGTGTGGGTCTAATTCCTGGCGGTGGAGGCAACCTTCGTATGATCCTGAATGCCATGGATGGCGGTACAGGACGAATGGGTGCTTTCCAAAAGATCCAGAAAACTTTTGAAACTGTAGGATTCGCCAAGGTAGCCACCAGTGCTGATGAAGCCAAGCATTTGGGTTATTTGAAAAAAGATGATACAGTTGTTTTGAACCGTGACCATTTGATCCAGACCGCGAAAGACAAAGCACTTGAACTTGCCCATGGTTACGAACCGCCAGCGTATCGGGATGACCTGAAACTTCCTGGTGCCGGCGGGCGAACGGCCCTGTCCATGGCACTAAAAGGATTTAAAATGCAGGGCAAGATTTCCGAGCACGATATGAAGATCGGTGAAAAGCTGGCTTATGTACTTACCGGCGGAGATAAGGCCGGGCTTACCAAATCTGTGGATGAACAATATATTCTGGATATTGAACGGGAAGCATTTGTATCACTTGCCGGAGAAAAACTTTCACAAGACCGGATCAGTTACATGCTTAAGAAAGGCAAGCCCTTAAGAAATTGAGTCTTCGCAAAATAACCAATAATAAAAAAGCCCCGAACGGGGCTTTTTTATTATTAGAGATTAAATACTTTACATTAAAAGATGTACCTGAATCCCAGTTGTAATCTCCAGCGGGAAAATTCGCCCAGGTCATCTGTAAAGGTTGACTCAGGACCTGTAAAAGAAAATACCGGTTCACCTGCATCGTTCCAACTATCAAGCACCAACGGCGTGAGCGCTGCCGGGTTAGCAGTTTGTCTTACACCCCAGCCATCATTGATGAGATTCCCAAAATTGAGTATATCCAGCGATACCTGAAATTTTTGTCCCGCAATACCAATATTCTGCAGCACGCGAAGATCAAGGTTTGTAAACCATTCATTCAGCAGGCCATTCCGATCGGCAATTTCACCTCTGTGTTTACTGAGATATTTATCCTGGGCAATAAATGCATCCAGCGCAGCCCAGTCCGAAGAATTCGTTAGGTTTATTTCGCTTGCACTGTTCGGAATATAGATTAAATCATTCCCGCCGACGCCGTCACCATTTACATCACCACCATAAGTAAAGGAATACCGGTTTCCTCCAGAATAAACATATTGGTTCCCTTCACCCATTTCAAAAAACATACCTACATTTGTGGACATGGTTTCATTCCAGGATCGTGTATAGGTTGCACTGGCGATAATTCGCTGCTTCATCCCGAACTGGGCATAACTCAGGTTTGGATTATTGGGGTCACCCTGAACAGGCTGACTTTGGAATAAAACACTTGCAATTTCGGTGGATTGCAGGTTGTTTTTTGCATCCAGATACGTATATGCAAGGCTCGTATTCAGCCCGAATCCAAAACGTTTCCTTAGCTGTGCCGTAAAGGTCAAGTTAGATCCTTCATCCACATTGTCTATAACGTACACTCCTTCACCGGATCCAGGATAGAAGGAGTTTAATTCGTTGACACCTACACCACCAAAATAAGGCCGACCATCAGCGAGAGTTCGTACAGGATCGACCAAGTCTGCGTTTCTCATATAAATAGCATTCAAATCTTTACTATAAACCAGTTCCACTGTCGCCAACATATCACCTGCTAATGCTTTATCAACTGCAACATTGGTTGTCATCACCTGTGGCCATTTGAAATCGTCAACCATGGCATTCAAATCAAAAGATTGTTGCAACACGGATTTCCCATCAACATGTCGCCCTTCTCCACTGTCTGTTTCATGATCTGAATTACTACCGTCCCCGGGTATATTTGGGTTGTTACCTGGATTAGAGATAACATTTCCAATCCAGACAAAAGGAAGGCGCCCTGTAAATACACCCACACCGCCACGTATCTGAAATGAACGATCACCAGCAACATCATAGTTGAATCCAAGACGTGGAGATAACAATGGTGTTGGATCCGGGAGTTTCGCCTGGTCAACCGTTTCCGGGTCATCATTTTCATCTTTAAGACTCAGTGAATCTGTTGAGAATGGGTTGGCAACCGGTTCTGTAAAATACTGAGGAATATCTACCCTTAATCCAGCCGTCACCTTTAGTTTTTCATTAATAGAAACTTCATCTTGACCATAAAAAGACATTTGACCCACTTCAATGATCTCGCCTTTAAATGGTCCTGATCCAGCCATTCCTGCAAAATTTGATTGACTAGCACTATCCGGTGATGTTGAAGCTAAAAAAGCATCTATGGATGAAAATGTTGTCCCTCCTAAAAATTGCGCCCAGGAAGCATCTAAGAAAAATACACCATGGCGAAAAATGTTAAAGGAATTAAAAAATTTGAATTTCTCATATGTAACACCCCCTGTGAGTGTGTGGTTTCCCATGAAATAACTCAAATTGTTAGTTATTTGCATCACATCCTGATCCAAGATATTATGGATCGAGAATGGTTCATGCCCCAATGTTGTGTATGTTACACCATTTTCACCGATTTCAATCGTTGGGAAATCGACACTTTTTGCTTCACGAAAATCCCTGAATTTGTTAGAACTGAAAAAGAACTTATTCGCAATATTGCTTCCAAATCTGCTATTTAGTTCCAAAGCATAAGAATCAAGATTATTATTAATTCTATAGCCCGAATTCTCAAATGGAAGGCTTGACGTATTTGGACCGCGGCCCGTGTTATTATGACTCAAAACAAATCCATGAGGACCAAGGTCTCGATAAGACCTTAACATGTTATAACGGAACATTAAATTATGATTTGCACTGAGGTTATAATCCAGTTTTAACAGCATTTTATCATTATCAGTGAGATGGTTATATCCTTGATAGTCGCCCGTTTCATAATTATAAACATCCTTCATTCTTTGCCTTATTGCATCCATGGTCGCCGCAGAAACTCTGGACTCGCCGAACTCAATGTTACCATCATCATCTGCAATATAATTTGTACCAGGGTCGGTGCGCCGTTCCATTTCAAAGTTTGCAAAAAAGAACAATTTATCTTTCATGATTGGACCGCCTACAGACAATCCGGTCTGGCTAAAATTAAGTTCTGGGCTTGCGAGTATTTCTTCACCGCCGATTGAATTGCCAACTAAAGATTCACTGCGATTATAAGCGTATACGGTTGCAGTTAAATCATTTGTGCCGCTTTTTGTAACTGTATTAATTCCAGCACCTGTAAAGCCTCCTTCAGACACGTCGAAGGGTGCGATGGAAACTGTAACCTGCTCAACGGCATCCATGGATACGGGTTCGGCATTCGCTTGCCCTCCTGGTGCCGGGTCATCCAAACCAAACGGATTGCTGAAATAGGATCCATCCAGGGAGATATTATTGTAGAGCCAATTACGACCCCCAAAACTGAAATTGCCATCGCTGCGGGGGTCCAGTCTGGTTAAATCGCGAGTACTGCGTTTGATGGAAGGCATTTGAATCACCTGCTCCGCACCAACAAACGTGGCCGCACCGGTTCGATCACTGTTTAATACATCGTCCCCTTCTGCGGTAACTTCGACACCAGCCATTTCGATCGCTTCAGTTGAAAGGGAAAAGTCAGAGCGAGCATCCTGACCTAAATTTAGGTAAACACCTGATTGATCCTGATCCTGATAGCCAATATAGGATACAGCTATTTTGTAAGGACCACCAATTTTCATATTGGTAATAACAAAATAACCATTATTCATGGAGGTGGTGCCATATTGCGTGCCACTGGGGATGTGAGTTGCAATAATATTTGCGCCCACTAAACCTTTGCCATCTTGACTTTTAACAAAACCATTGACACCTGAAGTGGTTAATCCCTGGCTGAACAGAATAGAGGTAAAAACGGTTAAGATGAATACATATAATTTCTTCATTTAAGTTGCTCCAATTCAGATTTATTTTAGGATATTAGGGGATTGTATTGTAACAATAAATTCGAAACGAAATCAAATATTTTTCTTACAATTTTTTAACCGAGTTCGATTATTTCTTACATTAAAAATGATATCCCAACCCCAGCCTGATATGAGAAAATTCTTCCATTTCTTTGAAGTGGGTTCCCTCCTCTCCAAAGAAATGCGTTATCGATAATTCAAGATCCCAATTTTCAATGGGCGAATAGGATATACCACCTCCCAACATAGACTGATTGTCCTTTAAATCCGAAAATGTATTCCCCCGTATTTCCACGGCATTATCCCAGTAATTACCCGCTACTGACAGCAGCATCCCCAGATCGGTGAACATGGCAAAAGGCGTCCCCATGCCTGGCTGGAACTCATCTTCTATCATTGGTGTTTCTGTTGGTATTCCAAATGGATCAAAATTGTAATTCGTGCCATTAACTTCCAATATTTCACTGCTAATAATCTGAAGAGTAAACATAATATCGTTTTCAGTCGAGTATTCTACTTGGCCAGCAAATTGAATATAGGATGCATCATTTAAAGTTTTCATATCGGATTCAGTATCATTTTCAGTTGAAAAATATCCAATTTCAAACCGGTTTGTAAAATCACCAATGAACGATACTAGGTCGAAACCCAATACACTGGTATTTCGATAGAAAAAGGACGGCATTGAATCCGTCATCCCAACATAAGAAAAAGATCGATCTCTTCCATCAAAATAGGATAAACTATAATCATTGGACCCTAAAGTCGACTGTATACGAAACCCAAATTCGCTGCCTGGTTCTTCATCTATGAGCTCCGGGGAAGACATAGGGATATTCAAAGGGAATGCTTCCTCACCAAATGGGAATCGGTTTCCTTCATGTGCCGGAATAAAAACACCTTCCATTTGCCAATCATTCCAATAGTATTTTACCGAACCTGAAACAGTTCCGACCTTCCGTTCTGCACCGGGAAGAAACATATAATAATAATCGTATGGGTTCAGGTTATCCGTGGGATTGTTGCCGTCCACAGCACCCCAGGCATGTATTTGTTTTCCCACATTCACCTCTCCCCAACTGGGGAACCAGGTCAAATAGGTTTCCCGGAGTTGCAATTCATTTTCATTATTCGACCACCGGTATTCCAATGCTGAATTGGTATTAATTTCAAAATCACCTATTGAATAGCCCACTTCTGCTTCCGCAAGTCTAAAAGGTAAAGATATCTCTGATTGATCCGATAAACGATACATATTTCCTGGTTTAATTGAGCCAGTGTAATTGATCTGCCCCAACAATATCGTTATTGGAAAAATAAAACAAATCAGTTTTTTCATTTAGTTAATCTCTTGGAATGCGCTTGAGATTTTTTTCTTGGAATAAATTTTTATCAATGCCTGAATCAACCTGAACATCCGAAAACATAACCTCTGTGGTATGTTTTTTTTGGACATCCTCCACAAAGACCCGCTCTATGACATAATAGTTTTTCAATTTTTGAAACTTGAACTCTTTTCTTTTTTCCAACTTGCCCCGCTTGTCGTATGATTCTTCTTTCACCGCAACAAGCGTGGATTTTTCGATCCATGTGAGATGCTTGGAATAGGATGACTTTGCTACCTTTCTGGGGACGATTTCAATGAGATAGCATTCCATTCCTTCCACGACATCATCATTTAACCGGTTATAATCGTTTTCATTCAATTCCCGGCTAGACATATCTTCATAGCTCAGATCCGAGCCCATAAAAGAATCTCCTTTCTTCTTGGAGGAAATCCTGCGGACTTTCTTAAAGGCCGGCAGCCACATGCGCATTTCATCATCCTTTTCATCGTGTTCAATCTTGAGAAATGCCACACCTTTATCATCCTTGGGCTCCAGAAACCAGATGATCTGTTTCTTATTGGCGTCCATGGATTTTGATATCATGGCATTGGTTCTTGTTTTTCCTTTGGCATTGGTCAAGACCATTTTGGTTTTGTTAGACATATCGATAGGAGACGGTCTATCATCCATCATTTTGGCGATTTCAATTCCTGTCTGGCTGAAAAGAAAAGATCCGAACAAGATAACGATTGTGAGCTGTTTCATTTTATAACCTTTGTGTAATTGCATTGTACAGGCACAGCATGCTGCATCCCTGCAGTTAATGATGAATCAAATTTTGTTTACTGGTTACCACCGAATCGCCGCAGATGCCCAGGTGTATCCTGCCCCAAATGCGGCAAGAATGATATAATCTCCATCTTTTATCCGCCCTTCTTCTAAAGCTTCGCACATGGCAATTGGAATAGAAGCAGCTGTCGTATTTCCATATTTTTGGATATTGGAATAAAGTTTATCCATTTCCACACCCATGCGCTTGGCGACAGATTGCATGATCCGCAAATTGGCTTGATGCGGAATGATCAGCGACACATCTTCTAGAGATAGATTATTATGATCAAGGGCTTCCTGAATCACTTCCGGAAATCGGGCTACTGCATTTTTAAACACTTCACGGCCGTTCATCCATGGTTCATAGGTTTTTGCCTGTTCGTTCGTCACGGCATTGATCTGGTCGGGAGATGATGAACCAGGCCCTTTCATCCACAGGCTTTTCAAGTCTTTCCCTTCACAATGCAGGTGGGTAGATAAAATACCACTCTCATTATTGTTCGCCTGCAGAACTGCTGCACCAGCACCATCACCAAATAAAACGGCCACATCTCTCCCCTCGGTGGTTTTATTAATGAATTTCGTTTGGGCCTCCGTTCCAACAACCAGCACCGTATGACAGGTGCCTGACCGAATATATTGATCCGCAATAGACAAGCCATAAACGAAGGCCGAACATGCCGCTTTTATGTCGAATGCGGCCACGGTCCGCAATCCCAATTTGTCTTGAAGTTGAGAACTGACACCTGGGAAAAAATAATCTGCCGACAGAGTAGCTACGATGACAAGATCAATGTCTTCAGGTGCAACACCTGCCATGTTCATTGCTTTTTTAGACGCAGGAATAGCTAAGTCCGAAGCTGCTTCATCTTCCGTGACCCAGCGCCGTTCTTGAATTCCTGAACGAGCCTGAATCCATTCATCCGACGTGTCCATGATGGCCGTCAAATCCTGATTGGTAACCACCTGCTCCGGAAGGTGAAATCCCATACCCGTAATTTTGCTTTTTCTCACCTTATCGATACCTCTCTATTAAGCGTTTTTTAAGCAATTCTGTCAGTGCAGATAAAATTGTTAATGTACCCAGCGAAGTTGATAACATGGCGAAAACCATCAGTCCGCCAATATATTGAATTGGTAAAAACGCAGAGAACAGCAAAGCACCAAAGCCCATGTTAGAACCGGCATCCAGAATGATGGGATACCCCACATCATCCATCACTTCACGGCTGAGTTTATTTTTATCTACAGTTCGAGACAACCTCCTGAACTGGGCGATGTAATGAACGGCAAAATCAACACCCACACCTATAATAATAGAGGACAGTATCGCAGTAATATGATTCAATGAAATATGAAAATGTCCCATTAACCCGAAATTGAGAATAACGGCTGAAGACAGAGGTACAACAGCCAGCAGACCCCAAAGAATCCGTTTGAAAAAAATAGATGCAATGATCCCAATAACCAGCAGGGAAAATACGATACTTAGCGCCGATGATTTAATAATCATAAGCACCATGTCGCGAAAAACGACTATCATTCCGGTCACATGAATCTTCAAATCAGATTTCAGCTTGTCATGGATATAGGTATTGACTCTCCCCACATAGGAAAATATCTCATCGGTAGACATTATTTTACTCAGTGCTGTAATGAGTCCTGCATTGTAATCATAATCTACCATAGAGGAAAAATCTTCAGGATCACCTGACATGGAATACATGGTAAACAGATTATTTACTTTTTCCCGGCTTTCCGGGATGGTTTCAAAAGCAGGATTATCATCCATCACTGTACGGTGCATTTGTTTCACCACATCTGCAATGGAATAGCTGAGGGAGATTTTTTCATTTTCTTCCATAAAATCCTGCAGGGCGGTCATATCATTTAATGCGTTGGGATCTTTCATATCACCCTCCACCCGGGCCCGGACATCCATGGTTCCAGTCATTTCTTCATCCATAAAATCCATACTGTCACGGATTTCTGTCCCCGGTTTAAAAAAGTGGGCAAAATTTACATCCACGGTGACCTTGAAAAAGCCAAGCACACCGACCATCACCATGATAAGTCCTAATAAAAATATATATTTAGGATGCGTCAATACGACCCGCCCCAGGCGGTCGATTAATTTTTCAAAAGTACTAGCCATTGAGATTGCCTTAGATTCCAAATCCCATTTTTTCAGACTGATCACTGCCGGCAGCATGAGAGAACTTATTAGCCAAGCCCAGGTGATGCCTGCGGAGATTGCAATACCATAACCGATCATAGGTTCCAGCGGAGATAAGATCATAGTCAAAAAAGCGGCCACCGTTGTGATACTGGTTAAGAATATGGGAACCAATAAAGAATCCATGGTAGTTGCCACAGCATTTCGCACATCCCCTTTTAGCCGCATTTCCCTGAAAAATTTGGTTATTACATGCACACCGTCAGAATTGGCAATAGTTAATAAAATAATTGGCATGGATGTATTCACCAGTGTAAATAAATAGCGATCCGAACCTGTGATCCTGTAAACCCAGCCCAAGAAACCCATCATGGCAAAAAGAGATAAACCAATCACCATCATAACCATGGCCACACCAGGAACACTTCTCAGATTCAACAGTAGGATTACAACCATAATGAGCATACCTGCTTTCATCAGTGATTGGACATCATCCCGAATTATCCCGGGGATAGTTCCAGTAATGTAAGCAGACCCGCCATAATGGATATCATAATCCTGTAAAATTGGATCAACAACGGCCACCAATTCATTTCTAACTTGATCTAAGCCAATACCTTCAAAAGGCTGGACCATAGCCACTAAATAATCTTCATTCTGACTTACGAACCGATCTTTAATATTTGGATTTTTTTCCAGGTATCCTTTAATCTCCTGTATATCGTTCTCCGTCAGGTTCCGATCCGGTTGCAAATCATCAATTTCCATAAAACCATCATAATTATCCATCCGTGTTGTCATGGAAATACTCTGGACTTCTTCAATTTCCTGCAAGGCTTCCAATTCCACTGAAATATCCCATAAAGCTGCGAATGTATTGGGGTGAAAAACAGTTTGTCCCTTTTTGCCAAAGGAAATGAAAATTACTTCCGTACTGCCAAATTCTTCCTGGACCATATCCCATGCAATTCGGGACTCCAGGTTTTTAGGTAGCATTTTCATCATATCATCATCTATAACAAAAAATTGCAGTCCGGATCCCATGATTAATGTGGCGATTATTGAAATAATGATTGTTCGCCTAGTATGGTCCAGACTTTGTTGAATGAACCAATTGCGAATGGGATGGTTCGAATAATTAGTCTGCATTCTGTTCATGATATTTTTCTAATGCTTTCATTCCATCATCAGTAAAAATTCCACGGACCACAACATTGACAAATCCATGAATGGTTTCCCGGATAAAGATGTTAATAATCGGGTCGATTAATAATTCAAAATGGATTGGTACAGAGAAATAGTATCATTGATATCAACGTTTCCATCAGTATTAACATCTGCCGGCGGTGTTGATTCATACCCAAAACCCAGAATCATATCAACAATATAGTTCAGGTCCAACACATCGAGAACACCATCGAAGTTCACATCTCCCACAGTGTATTCCGGGAAACCGCCTTGCAGAAAATAATAGGTGTATTTTTCCGCGCGTGCAATCATGGATTGTCCGGTACCCGGGAAATTATAATTCCAGACAACAGCGTGCTCCGCATTGACTTCAAATATACGGGAGTCGTTGGCATCGGTGATCAATGTATTACCATTGGGAAGTCGAAAGGCACCGGATTGCACATTGGAATGGAAACCGCCAGTGTGGATCCATACAATATCTTCCGGGCCGTAAGCCTGACCCGGTTCCAGATCATAGGTACCTTCCCCATTCAGAGGTGTTTCTATTTCAAACACTGCCGATGCGTTCGCAGTAAAATCATTATTGAATAAGATCAAATTTCCCGAGCCGGGATATCCGTCGGGGATCCAGTTTACTCCATGCTGGTGTGTCAGCCTTTGATCTGCTGCTGTTCCCCTGCCATAAACCCGTGGATTGCCCCAGCGGTAAAGAAAATCACCTCCTTTGCCGGCATTTCCTCCTGTATGCCCTGCTGCTTCTTCTGTGGTTGTGCTATGGTCAATAATATATATCTCTCCGTGGTGGCGGCTGGATAGCACGATTTGATCCAATACCTCATTGTAGTCAATGGCATTGAAATGTTTCCAGTCCGCATTGGGACCGCCTGGACCCTGGTTTCCGCCAACATTGCCAAAATTTATATCCTGGAGCTCTGGATGATCAGCCACAACACCATAATTTGACAAACTGGAATCAACATCCTGGATCAGATGGTCCCACAGGTGCCACTCCCAAACAATATTACTATCACCGCCAACAGGTTCCACTTCCAGTATTGCCTCACTCCACATTTGATTTAGATTATTTTCAACAGAGCTCCGTCCCATCTCCTCCCAGCCTTTGCCGGCACCACCATAATAGGCAGAACCATTTTCCTGGACAGCGGGGTGCCTTTCCCAGGCCAATACCAGGATATTACCATTCGGCAGAGGCTGAATGTCATGATGGTGCTGATAAATTTCATTGGCTATTTCGTTATACCATAATAGATCCCCATTCCAGTTGTAAGTGGATATACCTCCACCGACACCACCGGTGGTCATGGTAGGATTTGCAACACGATAAGGATAAACCAGGGTACTGTCCTGAAGCAGGTAGGGCATGCTGGCTGCACCTCGCTGGTGTTCCCAGGAATGGATGGTATTTAAATCATTGTCTATCAGGTAACTATGGTTGTTGGTTCCCCCCGGGCCGCCCTGATTCGGGGAAAATAATGTAAGACCATTGTAGGCCTGTCCCCATAGCAGAGGTATACAAAGGAAATGTATTATTATGGTAATTTTAGCGTTCATTTGAAACCGTCTTAATAATTTTTTTTAACCAATGGACCCATGGAAGGTCAATTAGTTAAATATTCTTATATCTATTTAGATTAATGACATAATTTAATTTAGACTCTGTCCTTTTCAATCAAACGATTTATTTGGTTTTGGCACTAAAGCGCATCTTCAAAGTTTACACAATTGTCGGTAATACATTCGGCAAATGGATTTCTCCTGTTTTTACCGGGATTTTACTGGTAATCCTGCGGGTCTTTGTAAGCCTGGGCAGAATTTTCGACCTTCTTCTTTTCCCATCGATCCACACGCCAATCCAGAAGCCAATTCTGATTGTGGGCAATCCCCGGTCCGGAACAACTTTTTTGCACCGCTACCTGATCAAACAAGACCTGGGAACGGGGTCCCAGCTATGGCAGATGATTTATCCATCCATCACAATCCAAAAAATAATAAAACCCATGCTCCCCCTTTTAGAGGTCATCAGCCCTGCCAGACACCATTCAACAGAAGCCCATAAAACAGGTTTAACATCCATTGAAACTGACGATGTATCTCTTTTATTCCGCTATTTCGACGGTTTTTTCCTATACGGGTTTTTTTTAACATTCGATGAAAGGGACTTGTTTGATTGGGTGGATCCCCGGATTCGAGATACATCCGCAAGGGATTTTTCCTGGTTTGAATCACTCTGGAAGCGAAACCTGCGGTCCAACAGAGGCAGTCGCTATATTGGTAAATTATTCAGCCTGAGCGGGAATCTTCCCGCATTTCAAAACCATTTCCCTGATGCAAAGGTCTTATACATGCTCCGCGACCCGCTGAATGTGATTCCTTCGGGATTAAGCCTGGTAACTGGTGTTTTGGATAAAAAATTTAATTTCTGGTCGTTGGATGAAAATATTCAATCCCGATTCATTGAAAGACTGTATTCAGCCCTTGTCGAATTGTTAAATCGTTTTCATGATGACTGGATTCAGGGAAAGATAGATCGGGAAAAGGTGCTGGTCGTCCATTATGATAAAATGATGTCTGACTTTGAATCCCTGATGGAAGAGGTACTTACCTTCATTGATGCAGAACCCACCGCTGAAATGATCCAAAATATCAGAGAAACGGCTGAAAGCCAAAGTCAATACAAAAGCGGCCATCGATATGACCTGGAAAAATTTGGCCTGAGTGCAGAAAGAATCAAAAAAGACTGTACCCGCATCTATCAAACATTTTTGAACTGACTGATGAATCAGAAGGTTATCACTTTATTATTCATGGTTTCACTGTCTTTTGGATTGGACCTTCGTCCAATCCAATCTATCCAGAATTGGAATATCCTCCAATCCGGCAGTATCACCATAGAGTGGACAGAATATGAAGGTTTCCTCATCAGCAGGGCGGAAACAATGTTGCATCATCCCATGAATGAAATTGCCAGTGTCATCCAGAATCTAAAACATTATCCGGATATTTTTAAAAGGGTTACCGCAGCGAGACAATTAGGGTCCAACGTTGTACAGATTGTTTTGGATATGCCTTTTCCGTTTGACGGCCGGGATTATATTATAAAATACCAAATAGAAAAATTGGAAAATAAATGGATATTTGTATTTTCTGCGGTGGACCATCCCCTGGGGATCCTGGACCCAAATCATGTCAGGTTGCCCAACGCAGCCGGAATTTGGATCCTGACGGAACAGGAAGCAAACAAGACCAGTGTCACCTATGCTTGGAACGGTGAACTGCTTGGCAATTTCCCCGATTTTGCCCTGCATCGCGCCTGGATAACTCAGGGGACAGAAGTGTTAAATTGGCTGGATCAGGCATTGTCTAAAAAGAATAGTTCATGAAAAATTCGGTTTTCCTCTTATTGATCTCATTATCGCTTGGAGATGAACCGGCGATTCTTTTCAGCGGTTATGTAGATTTCGCACATATTTCCAGGCTGTCTGATTATTCGCTGATTGATATTCCCTACAGGATGGGTTCGCTGGAATTCGAACATGGGTCTGGAAATTTGTCCTTAAATGGCAATTTTGTTTTGGAATACCAGGTCCGGGGTGATTCTTACTTCCTGGGGTCAAAGGATCCCCAGGAATTCAGACTGGACATGCGCGAACTTTACACCACTTACAGTGGAAACAATTTTGAGTTCCGGATCGGGAAACAGATTCATTCCTGGGGCAGTGTGGATGAAAACAGCCCACTGGATAATGCCAGTGCTTTTGATTATTACTACATATTTTTTCTGGGAACGGAACGAAAAATGGCAACCATGTCTGCAGCTCTGGATTATTATTATGGCAATCTCAAAACAAGTGTAGTTCTTTCGCCACTGCATCATACGAACCGCATACCGCTGGGCGACGATGATTTTCCCATCACTTTGCCCGTCTATCCCCAGGAAGACCAGATTTTCCCAATAAATAAATTGCCCTTTGAAGGCGGAATTTATACTACCCTGTCCCATGGTAAAGGTGATATTTCTTTTTCCTATTATTCAACATATGACAGGATTTTTAATCTGACAGGTGTCAATGTCTATGGGCATGGATCTGACCTGTCATTTCCTTATATAGATATACTGTTTGGTTATCGGAAAACAAATGTCATGGGGGTTGGTGGTGTTTTTCTTTCAGACTGGTTCGTTCTGCGCGGAGATATTGGCTATTTTTCAACCCGGGACCTCAATTCCAGTACAAGCCGCGAAAGCACCAATAATCCTGCCTGGTACGATTCGCTTCATTTTTCATACCCTCTGCAGGAACAGGCAGATTTCTATGAAACGACCATACAGATAGAAACAGAGCTGCCCCTGAAAATTAATTTTGTTGCACAATATTTTCAGTACGATACCCTCTCTTATGCTTCCGGCAACTTGCCGGTCGATCAGGAGATCAGTATCCCCAATCTGAATATTGATCCGGAAGAAATGACTCCATCTTATTTTTTCACACCTGGGGTTGGTGCGCCATTGGCCGTAATTACAAACAGGGCTGCAATTTTGATCCTGGACCGGATGTTTATGAATGAGCAGCTGAAACTCTCTGCAATGTCCATGCTTGATTTAGAGACCTATGTCGGAGTGACTGGGATTCCTGGGTCCTTAACTGAATTTAAGATCGAATACAATGTGACTCAGGATCTTCTGGGATTGATTGCCTTAACAAAAGTAACAGGATCAGATACCCATCCGGATGGTGAGAATTATCAGTTTAATAAAATGGGAGATTTTTCTCATGTGCGATTTGAAATAAAATATTTTTTCTAATAATAAAATTCCATTGAAAGTAAAAGTTACCGGGGTTGGTATCTACCTGCCACCCCAAATAGAAACTGCTGAAGATATTGCACTAAGAATTGGTAAACCTGTTGACTGGATCATCGATAAATCGGGAGTATTGGAACGACGAGTTTCAACCATTGATGTGGATGAAATGGGTGCTATCGCCGGATATGAAGCTCTTGGAAATGATGGGCCACCAGATCTGATCATCAACGCATCCGGTGTTCCAAAACAAACCATCCCAGATACATCTACTTTTTTCCAAAAAGCCTTAGGCTTCGAAGGTATTCCTTCCTTCAGTATCCACTGTACCTGCCTATCTTTCATTACTGCTTTTCATACAGCCAGTTCTCTGATCCAATCTGGGGTCTATAAACGGATCCTAATTATTTCATCTGACCGAGGAACTTGCGGTCGAAATTTTGATGAACCAGAAAGCGCGTCTCTCTTGGGGGACGGCGCAGCTGCCGTTGTACTTGAATCATCAAGGAAACCAGACCATAGTGAACTACTGTATTATAATATGCAAACTTGGCCTAGCGGAGCAAACCTGACAGAAGTCCGTGGTGGAGGAACGAATAAACACCCGCAGGATCCAAAAACGACTATAGCTGATAATCTCTTTAGCATGGATGGACCAGCCGTATATAAGATCGCTAGAAAACAAGTTTACAAAATGATGCTCAAGACCCTGAAAACTACCGGATTGAGCCGAGATGATATTGACTGGGTTGTCCCCCATCAGGCATCGGGTAGAGCTGTTGATGCTTATACATCCACAGGAGGTTTCCAAAAAGAAAGGGTGATACAGATCATAACAAAATTTGGCAATTGTGTAGCCGCGTCTGTTCCAATGGCTTTTACCACCGCAGTAAAAGATAAAAGAATTCAGCGAGATGATACAGTTCTATTGATTGGGACTGGTGCTGGTTTATCAGCAGCTTGCACTTTGATTATATATTGATCATTTGGTAAGTATTATTTTCCTGACTCTTAAATCCGTCCTATCCTCAAATTTTATAAAATAAATTCCCGATGGATGATTATCACCAGACCAGGTAAGTGTATAAATACCTTGTTTATAAATTTCTTTATTTGAAATCACATCAATTTCATTCCCCAGTAAATCATACACTCGAATATCCATTCTGCGATCATAGGGAATAATGAGATCCATTTTCATGGTCGGATTGAATGGATTTGGATAAGGTGCTGAAACCCGATACTGGTATGGAAAAAGATCTTCTTCAACTTGGTTGGGTGTGGTATCACAATCCTGGGGCGCATAAACTGGAAAGGAATAATAGAACTGGTCCAGGCTCAGGTTCAGGTGTCCGCTTTCTGCAATACAGGCCGGCAGATCTTCACAGAGATAATTTGCCCCAATAGCAAAATAAGGATAACCGCCCATATCATTATTATTCCAATCAAGTCCCATATCGCAGAAACACCCTGGTAATGATTCAAGATTATTATTAAATAACCATAGATAGGATAAATTTTCAAGATCACAGATAGATTCGGGGATAGCAGGAAGTTCGTTATATCCCAGATCAAGAAAATAAAGATTTACCAGATTTCCGATGCTGTCTCCCAGGGACGTCAAAACGTTATTGTTAATATAAAAGGATTGCAGAGCTGTCATTTCGCTAAAAGAATCTGGGAGTTCCGAGATTCTGTTCCATTCAAGATAAAGGGATGCCAAGTTAGACCAATTGCCAATATTTTCCGGCAGGGAATAGATCGTATCATTCACGCCGGAGCCATTGCCGTAATTACCTGCTACAAGGAAACGCAGCCTGTTGTTGAACCAGGTCTGGGTTCCCAGTTCCAATGGTGAATCATAATCAAGGCTGTTGATAGAGATCAGGCTGTCCAGTACAGCAATATCATCATCGTATAGGCAGGAATCCCCCACAAGAATGGTCACATTTGAGGGCAGGCCCGAATAATAGGTATAGGCGCTGTCACACTGGGCAAACAAAGTTTGATTGAAATATATTGAAATCAGAGATATAAAAATCTTTTTCATTATTTAAGGTAAATAATTTTTTTTGTTTCAATTTGATCGTTGCCCGTTAATTTTACGAAATACAATCCCGCTGGATGATTCCCGGCATTCCATTTTATTTCCTGAAAACCTGACCCGGGATTTCCATCTGTCAGTGTTGCCATTAGCCGTCCGGTTATATCAAATATTTGTAGAGACACAGGGCCAGGCGTCTCTGAGGAATACCGGATGGTGGTAGATGAATTGAATGGGTTTGGAAATGGCTGCTTCAGTTCAAACTCACCAGGAATATCCGGTGCGGTTCCGGTTAGCGGGTTTGTAAAACCAGTTACTGTTACACTTTTTGATTCTTCAGGGTGATGTGCGGGGGTGACAGTGATGGTGATGGGATTTCCATTTGCACTGGCAGCAACATTACCCGAAAAAGTCAACCCTATTTCCTGTCCCGGTTGAAGAAAGACACTCTCAGCGGCTGCGTTGAACCAGCCGGCATCATCCATTATCTCATAGAAAAAAGTATCCGGGTATCCCCCTTCATGGATCAGGGTGAAAGTGATGTTCGAAATTCCCTCGGGCAAATAGACGCCTTCAATCCCTTCGTATTCCTGGTAATTATTGATCAGGATACTGAAGGCGGCTGGATACAGGCCCGAAATGCGGTGAGCACGATACACAGCTCCGTTGGGCAATGATAAATTGTATTCTGCTTCCCAAACAATATCGCCATTTTCATTGATCTCCAGGGACCTGCCACCGCCGCCAACCGTAGTAACCAGCACATTACCATTATTCAGTTTCTGGGTGTTGCCGGAAGCAAAACCAAACAGCTCCAATGGTAATTCATAAGACCAGGCCAATTCCGCTGTATAGTTACTACCCGATTCATTCACTGCAATTTCGATGGCTCTGGAAATGGGTTCATCCGTGCCCAGAAATTCGGGAATGTGACTGAGGTTTCCATTATCAAAGGTAAGGATATTCCCATTGGTCAGTATTTGCAAGCTGTGCTGAAAACTGAATCCAAGCTCTGTACCCATATCCACATCACTGGAAAGAAATTGATGACCCATATTCCAGATTATTTCTCCAGAAGGATAATTAATTTTGGTGATTCTGGAAAGATGCCGGGTTGAGATATAAATCGCTTCTGCATCATCATCAAATACCAGGGCATTCACGTGGGTCCAGTCGTACCTAAGATCGGTGTAGGCCTGATTCCAGGTACCTCCATACTGATCATAATCCGCCATGTTAAAATGATCAAAAGTATCCCAGCTCCAGACCACAGCCCCGGTTTCACGGTCCCATTCCACCAGTTTATCTCCTACCCAGGGGAATTCTACTGCTAAACCATCTGCCTGAAAACCCAAGCCCTGGAATTGCTGTGTCCACGGTCCAACAGGAATAACACCCATGGAGGTCGTTTCAACAATACCCATATAATTTCCATTTGGCAGCTGGATAAGATCGTGGTGCAAAAATTCATCATTTGGCTCCCACCATAATGTACCCCGGTCGAAAGAAAACTCAATTCCAGGCAGGTTATTCTCTGTCCCCGGGTTTAAATAGCAGCCAAATAAATCACCGTATGCAGAAGTATTGTAGTAAACAATATTCTCCGCACCTGAATTCCATATTTCGCGGCCATTTTGATCGATCACAGCCGAAAAATAGTTAAAGAAAGCGCCGAAAATTGTGACGCCGCTCTGGATCTGGCCCCCATTGATGATTGTGGTATTGGCATTAGATAATTGTGTACCGGTGGAAAAGGCAAAGGATTCAGACCAGGCACCTTCCTGTCCGGATGGGAATACCGGACGAATACTCCAATGGTAATTTCGTCCCCAGTCCAGAACTGCTGTTTCAATGTATAACAGTGTATGATCTTCCGCCTGGGAAATCACAGAATCAAAATTGCCTTCTTCTGCAATTTGAATTTCATAATATTCTGCTTCCGGGACCTGCTCCCATTCAAACAAAACATGGATATAAGACAGGGTGTCGCCGTTTGCGGGTCGGATCAAACCTGCCCATAAAACAGCATGTGAAAAGGCAACGGCCAAAAGAAGAAGTGAGCTATTGTTCTGATTGATCATAAATAAGTGATATTAGATAAAAATAATCCGGCTTGGTTAAAATACAACCAAATTGGATCATTAAAAATATGGAATCGGTTCTTCCAACAATTCCGGTGTCGTAATTTTTCATAACGTCTATGCAGTTTTCGCCAATTGATGAACCGATTGTATTATTTGGGAACGGCCAGCCTCCCGTCCACCCAAATGAATTCCTGAGACTTAATAAAGCTGGAACCATCTTATGCACAGACGGGGGTGCGGACAAATTGCATAAACTGGAGTTCAAAGCGGATTATATACTGGGAGATATGGACTCTATAACCGATATGGATAATTGGATGCATGCTGAAAAAATTATCCTGGAAGACCAGTCCCGGACAGATCTTGAAAAATCATTGACCTGGTGTGTGGAAAGAGGCATAAAACAATTGAGTCTTGTAGGCTGTTCCGGCTACCGGGATGACCATCACCAAATGAGTTTCCTGCTTCTATCCATATTTTCCGACCAGATACAAATGGAGATGGTGACCAATTTATCAACAATTTATTGTGTCCATGGATCCCGAAATTTTGAATGTACACCAGACCAGATCATTTCCTTAATCCCCAAGGATTATCTAACAAAAATAAAAACAACGGGTCTGCAGTACCCATTAAACAACGAAAACCTGCAGTATGATTCCCAAGGCATCAGCAACATTGCTACAGAGTCCCGATTCTCGATTCAGACCAATGGCCCGGTATGGGTGATACTGAATCATCCTGAATGATCAATCTTCATTTCATAGACTGGCTCATTCTCGGCGCTTATTTCACCGGGATCATCTGTGTGGGATTTTTTCGATCCCGGGTTGACTCTACATCAGAAGAAACATTCATTCTCGCCGGCCGGAAGTTAAGCCTGCCTGGATTCATCGCCACTCTGGTCACAACCTGGTATGGGGCAATACTGGGGATAGGCGAGAATACGTATTTGAACGGAATCCAGACATGGTTCATCTTTGGTTTGCCCTACTATGTTTTTGCTGCCGGGTATGCTTCCTGGGCTGCACCCAGGGTCCAGCAGGCAAAAATGATTACCATTCCGGACCATTTTCGTTTTCACTTTGGTGAGGGTTCCGGAATTATCAGTGCACTGCTCCTGGTCTTCCTCACCAGCCCTGCACCCTATATTTTAAGTATGGGGGTACTTATCCAATCCATGTTTCAAATTGAGTTCGGTCTTTCATTATTAATCTCTACGGTATTCAGCGTGATTTATGTCTGGAATGGAGGTTTTCTGGCAGTGATCAAAACGGATATGATTCAATTCCTGCTCATGTTCCTGGGGTTTCTCCTGCTGGTAATATTCTCCTGGATTGATTTCGGCTCTCCGGTAGCCCTGTATCAATCGCTTCCTGAACTGCACCGGGATCCCCTGGGCGGCAATTCGGTCCAATACGTTCTGGTATGGTTTTTTATTGCTGTCTGGACCATGGTCGACCCCGGATTTTATCAGCGCTGTGCCGCAGCAAAGTCACCGGAAATTGCGAGAAAAGGTTTATTCATTTCCATCGGGTTCTGGTGCCTGTTCGATTTTTTGACTGTCCTTTCAGGGCTTTATGCCGTCATGGCAATCAAGACGGACAATGCCCTTTTTGCATTTCCCTTACTGGGTGTGAAAGTATTACCGGTGGGAATATTGGGTTTATTCATCACAGGTATTTTCGCAATAATCATGTCCACAATTGATTCATTCAGCCTGATCAGTGCCATCACATTTGGGCGGGATATCCTGTGGCGAATCCAAAAACCCAAATCGCAAACAAATTCAATTCCCCTGGTAAAAAAAGGATTGGTGATCATTTCCTTCATTGCTCTATTCCTGGCATTTGCTGTCCCCTCTGTAGTGCGGCTTTTCTATACCCTGGGCTCCGTACTGATACCGGGACTCATCTTCCCCTTTCTTTACACCCTCTCCGGCCAGGCCAGGATTCTGCGGGGCTCTGCTGGAAAAATATGGATCCTGCTGCCGGTTCTGCTTTCCATGGGCTGGCTTTTCTTAAGCTATACGATATCGGAACCCTTGCTGGGGATCGAACCGTTTTATCCCGGGTTTCTATTATCTATTCTTCTGGGTCTGTATTTTCAAAAGTATACTTTGCAGAAAAAATGAGAAGGCCCTCTCCGCGGTAGTCTCGGCGAGCCCAGTGTCTGCTGAGGCTTCCTTCTCCCCCGCAAATAAAAAACCCTGCTATTGAGCGGAGGCAAAAAATACCAAACAGGTGATATTTGAAGTTCTATTGTCTGATTAGCCAGAGCCACCACCTCCACCGCCGCCAGCGCCACCGCCGCCACCGCCGGCACCACCATCACCACCAAATCCTGCACTGATAGCTGAACCTGTATCAATCATATTAGTAAAACTGCTGGTAAAGCTATCTGTATTCATGCTGCTTATACTTGTATCATGAAACCAAATAAAATCACCGGTATCATAATTAAAACTTTTAAGCAGCTGTTTTATTTGATAACTATCTAAGCCCGATACTACAGAATATTGTAATAGTAGATTATCATCAAGGTCGCAGTTTTCCAAATTTTTCTTATACTTTATTTTATCCCCAAAATTTTCCCATTTCTTTTTTAATAAACGACAGTTATGTGACATTCTGATCATAGCAAAACTGCCAACTAAACCTATAATGAGTAAAAGTATTCCTGAAATAATTGATAAAGCAGGATTGTACTTTATCAAATAAATAGAAATACTAATCATCACCAAATGAGTAATGAAAAATATTGCAGTACTTCTTTTTGGCGCCTTTTCCAACCAATCATTATTAATAATTTCTTGATCAATGTATTTATTCCAATCACTAACAAAAGATGTAGAAGCTCCAATCTTTTTAAAAATCTCATCAAGGTAATTAACTCCACTATTAATCTGTAAACTGACAAACCTTACTAGAAGAGAATCCCATTGATCCAACGAATCAATTGTTGAAATATCTTTAAGTTGGATTACAACTTTCTTTTCTTTCTTTTTCTTTTTTCTGAAGAAAGATTCTTTAATTGTTTCAGTTTCTTGAATTATAAAGTAACCATTGCTGGCAAGTCGAAAAAGTGTGGCTAGGATCGCAGTACCTGTCAATTTTTGATAGGTGATAAAATAGCTCACCAATGCAGGATGATGACTTGAAGGAAAATGTAATTTCCCTTCAAAAGTCAATTTTTCAATTCTGTGTTCTCTCCCATATTTAATAGACCTAATAATCACTGCAATTACAGATACTGCCATGAATAAAAATGAAATTATAAGTCCAAATTTCGATCCCAATTCTTTAATGTTAATATTTTCCAGTTCTGTTTCGATTGAAAAAGAACTATCATTTACTATTGGTTCTATGAGATATGTACTGGGGAAAATAGTATTGATTCTTATTCTACTTTTCTTTGAAATATTATCTGCTTCTAAAGTAATGGTACCCCTATTAAAAGTTGTTTGAAGTCTATCTTTGCCCAACCCTGTAGCCTTGTACCAAATATCATTTTTTTGTAACTCTTCTTCAAAATTTTGTTCGATTGTTAATTTTTTCGTTTTTACATCCCAACCCTTACCTAGGTAAGTCCAATGAAACTGAGTATCATTATGACCAATTCTCAAGGCTCCCTTTAATTTATAAGACACAGTAAAAACTTTTTCAGTATCTTCTGCATAATGGAACCACTTTATCCTTATTGATTTTTTTCTATTTTGAATTTGAAAAGTATTTGGCTCTGAATTACTTGAATTAATGTATTCTGTGGCACCCTCGGATACCCGTATATCATAGATTTCTTTAAATAACTTTTTATTGATTTTTAGGTATGTAAATTTATATCTACCCTTAAAATTGAATGTCCGTGTTTCTACAATAGATACAGTACCATCCTGCGATATAATAGAAGAAATCTTTAAGTTATCAATTGTATTAGATCTTGCGAAAACACAAGATAAATTGACTAAGAATAACAGTGTATATTTAATAAACGATTGTGCCATTATATAATTGATGATAACAGTTTTACAGAGTTTTTTCCAAGTCTTATACGAATAAATCTACCCATCCTCCCACAAACAAAAAACCCCGGGTGACCGGGGTTTGATGATGCGTTTCTTCAGTTCCTATATATTTGACATTAAAAGATATAAATGCCTCTACATTCAACATTCAAAACCAATTTTATCTATAAAACTACAATAAAACCCACTAACAAAAACATTGCTGGACAGTTCGTAATTAGGATAAATATATCTAATTTCTATTGAGAGATTTTCTTTTTATAAAATGATATTGACTATTACCGAAGGTCGGAGAAATTTCCAAATTGATCCTGCATCATCCGTCTGTTTGGCAATTCCTTACGAATATAATGGCTCTCAGCCAAATTTTTATAACACGCCTACTGGGAGCGCAACCCCGTTTCAACAAAATAATTTTGTTGGGGAAGTAAAAAATAATAAAGGATGCAATGTGATGGTTATTAATCAGAATATTCATTGCACTGGAACCCATACTGAATGCGCTAGCCATATATTAAACCAGGACATTTACATCCACGATGTATTATCCCCAACATTTATCCAAACTAAATTAATTTCTATTACTCCAGAAAAGTGGACGGAAACCGATGAATCGTATCATTGTCCTGTGGATAATAATGATCAGGTAATCACAAAAAAGAAACTTATAGAAAAACTTCATTATCCTGTAGATGGATTGGTACTACGTACGTTACCAAATCATCAGGAAAAATTGAATCGTAAATATGATTCATTAAATACGGCATTTCTCACAACTGAAGCTATTTTATATCTGGACGAATTAAATATAAAACATCTGGTTATTGACCTTCCAAGTATTGATCGCACAGATGACAATGGAGAGTTGGGCAACCACCATCATTATTTTGAACGTGTACCACCTTTTGAGAAGACCATAACCGAATTAGCATATATTCCTGATTCAGTTGATGACGGTTCATACTTCATGCTAATCGAAATCCCGGCAATGAGACTGGATGCAGCACCATCTAGGCCTTTCTTATTTAAATTTGAGGAACAATAATGGATCAAGTAAAACCATATCCAAAGCAATATTATCAAGACTATTTAAATCTCGAAAAAATCTTAAACAGCCAACATCTTCTCAGTCAAAAGTATGGTCATTCTGCGCATGATGAGATGTTGTTTATTATCGTGCACCAGGTATACGAATTATGGTTTAAACAAATTTTATATGAACTGGATTCATTGCTTGAGATATTTCATAAGGATGAAATTCAAGAATCTCATATTTCTTGGGGGGCTGCCCGGCTGGAACGAATTGTTGAAATCCAAAAAATACTGATTGACCAGATTACTGTTTTGGAAACAATGACACCTATGGATTTTTTAGATTTCCGGGATTTTCTTATCCCTGCATCGGGATTCCAGAGCGTACAGTTTAGAATAATTGAAAATAAACTCGGATTATGTCCCGAAGATCGTTATTCCTATGGGGATAACAGCTATCATTCTTATCTTAATCAATCGGACCAAAAAAAAGTAAGCAAGACTGAATCAACTCTATCTCTTTTTGATTTAATGGAAAAATGGTTGGAAAGAACACCTTTTCTTGATTGGGGTTCCACTTCCTTCTGGAAAGAATATGAATCAGCGGTTCAGGAGATGTTGAGCAGTGATCGGAATCTGATAGAAACCAATGATAAGCTTTCGAAAACTGAAAAAGAGAAACACTTGTTAGAATACAATAAAACAGAAGCATCTTTTGGTGCAGTACTGGATTCAAAAGAGCATGCCAAATTAGTAAAAGAAGGGAAATGGCGCTTATCTCATAAAGCGACTCAGGCTGCCTTATTGATATATCTGTATCGAGATCAGCCTATCCTTGACAATCCCTATCAATTATTAACCAAAATTTGTAATGTGGATGAATTATTCACAGCATGGCGATATCGCCATGCACTAATGGTCTCCAGAATGATAGGACGGAAAATTGGTACTGGCGGATCCACTGGATCTGACTATTTGAATAAAACAGCCGAAAAACACCGTATTTTTAGTGATATCAGTGAATTGACAACATTTTTAATACCCAGGTCAGCTTTACCACAATTACCACAGGAAGTAGCAAATAACCTGGGATTTTTTTATCATGTGAAGCAGAAATAATGGATTTAAGCCTTAAAGGAAATAGAGCCATCGTTTGTGGCAGTACAGATGGAATTGGAAAAGCATCTGCACTATTGATGGCAGAAAGAGGAGCAAGCATTACATTGGTAGCACGCAATAAAGACAAATTAAATACTACTTTAACTGAATTATCCACAGAATATGGGCAAAGTCATTCTACTATTTGTGCAGATTTCAATCAACCAGATGAATTAATACAAATGATGCAGGCACATTTAAAAGAAAGTGATTGTACGTACCGCATACTGGTAAATAATTCTGGCGGTCCCCATGGGGGTCCACTGATCGAAGCAAAAGAAGATGAATTTCGCGTGGCCTTTGAACGACTGCTGATTTGTAATCATATCATGACCAAAGCAGTCGTACCGGGAATGAAGGCACAGGGTTCAGGACGAATTATTAATATTATTTCAACATCGGTTCGCCAGGTAATTCCTGGTTTGGGCGTATCTAATACAATTCGAGGCGCAGTAGCACAATGGGCAAAAACTCTGGCTCTGGAGTTGGGCGAATTTGGAATCACAGTGAATAATATTTTGCCGGGATATACGGCAACTGCAAGACTCCAAGAACTAGCTGAAAATAAAGCTGAATCCATGGGTGTGACCCCTGATCAAATTCAAGATGACTGGGCAAAAAACACATCCTTAAAGCGTTTGGGGACACCAGACGAAATTGCGAGTTCGGTAGCATTTTTAGCATCAGATGCAGCCGGATATGTCAGCGGACATAACTTGTCGGTGGATGGCGGACGTTTCGGTGCCTAATGATAAAACGAACTAGTTACTGTCAGGATGCATCCATTAATAAAGATTGGGAGCAGGTGATGGTGTATATTTTTGATGGTGTACAAAAATTTGCCGTGCATATCAAATTGGAATTTCAATAGTGGAACAATTATATAATTTTATAAATGGTGAATATATCCCGCCAAGTTTAAACCAATATATAGATGTATTTGAACCTGCTATCGGAAAGGTTTACGCACAAGTAGCGGATTCTAATTCTGATGATGTGGAGAATGCTTTTCGATTTGCTGAGAATGCTTTCTCTGGATGGTCAGAATTAACCGTTAAGGAAAGGGCAGACATTTTAAACAGGATTGCTGATGGAATAGAGTCGCGGTTAGATGAATTTGCTTATTATGAATCGAAAGACACTGGAAAACCCATTACCCAAGCTCGAACTGTAGATATCCCAAGGGCTATCGCTAATCTTCGGTTTTTTTCAGAATACGTTTATTCTTTTGATTTTGAGTCTAACCTAACAGATGATATATCAAAAAATAAAGTTGTTCGATCCCCTTTAGGTGTAGTGGGTTGTATTTCACCATGGAACCTTCCTCTATATTTATTTTCATGGAAAATTGCTCCAGCCCTTATAGCTGGAAATACAGTTTTAGCAAAACCATCAGAGTTGACACCATACACTGCCTATAAATTAGGGGAAATCTGCCAAGATTCAGGATTACCATCCGGTGTTCTTAATATTATTCATGGACAGGGCAGCATTGCTGGTGATGCGATGATAAGTCATCCTAAAATCAAAGCAGTTTCATTCACGGGTGGAACCGCTACAGGAAAATTAATTGCTGAAAAGACCGCATCTTCTTTTAAAAAATTATCGCTAGAAATGGGTGGTAAGAATCCGGCCATAATTTTTTCTGATTGTAACTATGATAAAATGTTGGAAATAGTAATTCGATCATCCTTTTCCAATCAGGGTCAAGTCTGTTTATGCAGTTCGAGAATACTAATAGAAAAATCGATATATGATAAGTTTAAAAAAGATTTTATTAGCCGTGTATCAGGGTTGATAGTAGGTGACCCAAATGATGAAGAAACCCAATTTGGTGCTATTTCATCTCAAGCTCATTATAATAAAATTCTTGATTATATTATTTTGGGGAAACAGGAAGGTGGAGAAATACTTTTAGGTGGGAATGCAGTAAAGATAAATGGCCGTTGTAAGGATGGGTATTTTATAGAGCCAACCATATTTCAGGGACTAAAAAACTCGTGTCAAACAAACCAGGATGAGATTTTTGGGCCAGTGGTAACATTAATCCCATTTGATACGGAAGAAGATGGAATTCGAATCGCCAATAATATAAAATACGGGTTATCGGCAACCATCTGGACTGAAGATATGGTTAAAGCCCAACGTGTTGCAAAAGGGGTTGATGCAGGCGTCATCTGGGTAAACTGTTGGCTTGTGCGAGACCTTCGGACACCCTTTGGCGGAATGAAAAAATCAGGTTTGGGTCGAGAAGGCGGTGATGAAGCACTGAGATTCTTTACAGAACCAAAAAACATATGTACACTGATATGAAACCAAAGTATAAAAAACATATTTTTATTTGTGTTAATGAGCGGGATGAAACCAATCCTAAGGGGGACTGTACTCGTTGTGGCGGTATGGACATCCGTATGAAATTTGTACAACTTATTAATCAACATGGATTGAAAGGAAAAATACGTGCAAACAAAAGCGGGTGTTTGGATGCCTGTGAAATGGGTGCCACTCTTGTAATTTATCCCAATAATATTTGGTACACGCACGTTAGTGTTGATGATGTAGAAGAAATTTTTGAAACTTCTGTTATAAATGATAGCGTTGTAGAGCGTCTTGTCTCTACAGAAGAAACTTGGGAAAAACTACAAGAAATCAGGCAACATAATTTATGACTGGGAATATCAAAACGGAAAAAGCCCCAGAACCTGTTGGTAATTACCCACATGCCAGGAAAGTGGGAAACCTGTTATTTCTGTCTGGTGTAGGTCCAAGAAAACCGGGAACAAATGTCATTCCAGGCGTGGTGATGGATGGCCAGGGGAATATTGTAGCCCATGATATTGAAGAACAATGCCACTCCGTTTTTCAAAATGTAAAAATCATCCTGGAAGAAGCAGGGAGCAGCTGGAATAATCTTATTGATGTCACAGTATTCTTAACGGATATGAAGGGAGATTTCGATCGGTATAACCAAATTTATGCCGATTATTTCAAAGAAAATCAACCCTGCAGAACTACAGTTGAAGTCATATCATTGCCTACACCCATCGCAATTGAACTTAAATGTATAGCAACCATTGTTTAGGAGGCTTTTATGTCTTTGACACCCCCACTTAACTTTAAAAATTGGATCGATGAAAATCGACATTTATTAAAACCTCCTGTAGGAAACAAGGTGGTTTATAGTGGAACTGATTTTTTAATTATGGTTGTAGGCGGCCCAAATTCCCGTAAAGATTATCATGTGGACCCGGTTGAAGAATTTTTTTACCAGATTGAGGGTGATATGCTCCTTAAAATTATTGAAAATGGGCAAATGCTTGATATCCCAATCAAAGAAGGGGAAATATTTTTACTCCCAAAAAATATTCCCCATTCTCCGCAGCGGTTTGAACATACAATCGGTCTAGTGGTGGAATATCAAAGAGAAGACGGCGCTTTAGACGCATTCCAATGGTACTGCGACGACTGTGAGTCTTTGCTTCATGAAGTAACATTAGACTTGGAAGATATCGTTTCACAGCTTCCGCCCTTATTCGAACAATATTGGAATAATTTAGGGAATAGAACCTGCGGTGAATGTGGGGCAATCCAGCAGCCCCCCCCTAATTAAGGCAGCATTTGAAAATAGATATACACACCCATATTCTGCCAAAGGAATGGCCGAATTTGAAAGAAAGATACGGATACGGAGGATGGATTAGCTTGGATCATCATAAAACCGGCTGTGCTCGCATGATGAAAGATGAACATTTTTTTCGGGAAGTGGAATCAAACCTATGGGATTCCAGTGTTCGAATAAATGAAAGCAACAATCATGGAGTTGATGTTCAAGTATTATCAACTGTTCCGGTCATGTTCAGTTATTGGGCAAATATCGATGATGCTTTGGATCTATCCAAATTACTGAATGATCATATTTCGTCTGTAGTAGATGAATCTCCAAAAAGGTTTATTGGACTAGGTACTATTCCCCTTCAGGATCCTAATAAATCAATCAAAGAATTAGAACGGTGTTCTAAAATGAATCTGGCTGGTGTCCAGATCGGCTCCAATGTAAATGGTAAAAACTTAAATGAAGCTGAACTGTTTCCGATGTTCGAAGCCGCTTCCGATCTTGACATGTCAATCTTTGTTCATCCTTGGGAGATGATGGGCGAAAATGATATGAAGAAATACTGGCTGCCTTGGTTGGTGGGTATGCCAGCAGAAACCAGTCGAGCTATATGCTCCATGATTTTTGGAGGTATATTCGAACGTTTACCAAATCTCCGAGTTGCTTTTGCGCATGGAGGTGGTGCATTTCCGGTTACTTCAGGTCGTATCCAACATGGATATAATGTTCGCCCTGATCTGTGTGCGGTAGACAACCAAGTTGATCCAGCGAACTATCTTGGTAGATTTTGGGTGGATTCATTAGTACATGATGCGGACACATTGGATTTTTTACTGAATAAAATAGGTTCGGACAGAATTGCATTGGGGACGGATTACCCATTTCCCCTTGGCGAACTTGAACCAGGGAAATTAATTGAATCTATGAGTCTTTCTTCTGAGCAAAGAGATAAATTGCTATTTAGAAATGCTCTGGAATGGCTTGGTTTGTCGATTAACCTATTTTTGTGACATATAAAAATTCTAGAATATTTGCGGAAACTCTGGATCAGGATGATCCATTGGGAGCATATCGGGAAAAATTTCATTACCCGAAAAATAAAAATGACAATGACTTAATCTATTTTTCTGGCAATTCCCTTGGGCTCCAGCCTAAATCAGTCCGAACTTTTGTTGAAAATGAACTTGATGTCTGGGAAAAAAAGGGATTGCTTGGTCAGCATAGCCGGTGGAAAAATTTCCATGAAAGACTCCTGGAAAACACTGCCAGGATGGTGGGAGGAGATTCATCAGAAGTTGTGGTAATGAATGCTTTAACAGTCAATATTCATTTCCTGTTAATCTCATTTTATCAACCCACTGAAACCAGAAAAAAAATTATGATCGAAAACGGGGCATTCCCATCAGACCAATATGCCATCAAATCCCAAATAGAATTTCATGGTCTTTCCCCCCTAGATACATTAATTGAATTGACCCCAAGGGAAGGTGAATCTATCCTCAGGACTGAAGATATCATATTAGCAATAAAGGATGCAAACCAAGAGTTGGCTACGGTTATGTTTGGTAACCCGAACTACTATACAGGGCAAGTTTTTGATATGCAAGCCATTACGAATGCTGGCCATGATGTGGGGGCATTTGTTGGTTTTGATCTTGCTCATGGCACCGGCAATCTGTTAATGAACCTGCATGACTGGGATGTTGATTTTGCCGCCTGGTGTTCTTACAAGTATTTGTGTGCCGGACCAGGTGCACCAGGTGGTATATTTATTCATAAAAGACATCATGATTGGACAAATCACAGGTTTGCAGGGTGGTGGGGTCAGAATAAAGAAACTCGATTCAATATGGGGCCTGATTTTGATCCGATTAAAACAGCTGAAGGTTGGCAGGTCAGCAATGCGCCTGTGATGGGTATGGCACCATTATTGGCGGCAATGGATATTTTTGATGAAGTGGGGATGAATGCTATTCGTAAAAAAAGTGAAAAATTAACGGGGTTTTTAGAATATTTAGTCATCAAGATTTTACCGGAAGTAACAATTATTACCCCTGAGAACTCTACAGAACGGGGATGCCAGTTATCACTTGTAGTGCCTGGCGGGAAAAAAATTTTCGATGATCTATCTAATCGGGGCGTAGTATGTGATTGGAGAAATCCAGATGTAATACGAGTTGCGCCTCATCCGTTGTTTAATCGATATACTGAAGTATATGATTTTGTTATAATGTTAAAGAAGATTCTTGCTGAATAAAGAAAAGATCACATTAATCGGTGCTGGTTTGGCAGGACCGCTCCTGGCAAATTATATGGCACAGAGAGGTTATGTTGTAACAATTATTGAAAGTCGACCGGATAGGAGAAAGGTACCTATATCCGCAGGACGATCTATCAATCTAGCGCTGTCAGCCCGGGGTATCCATGCTCTCAAAGAGATCGGCCTCTACGATAGAATTAAACCTATTACCATCCCTATGAAAGGAAGGATGATTCATGACCTGGATGGGACTACTCATTTGCTGCCATATGGACAAACAGATAATGAGATTATCTTTTCCGTTTCTAGAGCACAGTTAAATATGGAATTGATGACTCTGGCGGAGGAATCAAAAAATGTAACCATCCTTTTTAACCATAAACTGGTTTCAGCTGATTTTGACCAAAATAAACTCTATCTTAAGATATTAGATACAAATTCTGATAAGGAATTATCATTTAGCAGGGTTATCGGCTGTGATGGGTCAGCCTCAGTTCTCAGAGAAGCTATAATAAAAAAAACTGCTGTGAAATATGTAAAAAAACCATTAGGTCATGGTTATAAAGAATTAACAATACCACCATCGAAATCGGGAGATTTTCAGATTGAATCTAACGCGCTGCATATTTGGCCTAGGGGGAATTACATGCTTATTGCTCTACCCAATAAGGATTATTCTTTTACCTGCACTTTATTTTTCCCAGTAGAAGGAGATGTTAGTTTTGAAACTTTAAACACCGAAAATGATATTATACATTTGTTTGAATCACAATTCCCAGATGCCATAGAAATGATGCCTACGCTGATTAAAGATTTTCAAAATAACCCAACAGGTGACCTTGCTTCTGTATATTGTAACCCATGGCATTTCCAGGATAAAGCATTGCTTTTAGGGGATGCAGCACATGCAGTTGTACCATTTTTCGGCCAGGGAATGAATGCATCATTTCAAGACTGTTCAATTTTGGCCAGACTCATAGACAGAAATGAAAATAACTGGCAAACCATTTTTGATGCTTTTTCATCTACACAGGTAGAGAATGGGCATGCCATTGCAGATATGGCAATTGAGAATTATATAGAAATGCGTGATCATGTGAATAATATAGAATATAAAAAAAGGAGAACCTTGGAATTAAACCTGGAGCGAATGTATCCCAGCCAATTTATACCGAGGTATTCTATGGTGGCTTTCCATCAAATTCCTTATTCAGAAGTATATGAACGAGGCGAAAAGCAGTTTATGATTATTAATGAATTACTAAAATTAGATCCATCAGGAAAATTGATTGATAGAGAATTAGTAAAAAAAATGTTACCTAAGTCTAATTTGAATCTATAAATATCAAGAGCTCATCCCATTAGGGAACACTACTTTCGTGAGGGTAATATTCAGTAATCATTACTCTATTTATAATAATAAGCAATCCTCTACTGCATCTAAAGCTTAAGAAAGTCAGATAACTATAGCGGCGCCATGAAAGTTTTGTAGCTTATATTGTAGGTAATCCTTCCAGTGCTTTTAAGCTTTCAGCCACTTCATCATTTGTCATAGCATGATCTTCCAGACCCCCACTTAGGAATTGAGTATAGGCAGACATGTCAAAATATCCATGCCCAGAAAGGTTAAAAAGAATAACTTTTTCTTCGCCAGACTCACGGGCTTCAATTGCATGTTTTACCGCTCCATGTACTGCATGACTAGATTCCGGTGCGGGAACAATACCTTCTGTTTTTGCAAAAGCAATAGCAGACTCAAAGCAATCTATTTGGCCATAGGCTTCTGCTTCCATAATGCTATCTTTTACCAATTGACATAACAGAGGCGCATCTCCATGGTATCTTAGACCACCGGCGTGAATTGGTGGAGGAACAAACTTATGACCGAGAGTATACATTGGGGATAGAGGTGTTAGCTGAGCAGTATCTCCAAAGTCATAACGGAATTCGCCTTTTGTAAGGGTTGGGCATGATGCAGGTTCTGCAGCGACAAAACGAATATCTTTCCCATTTATTTTATCTCTCACAAATGGAAATGATAATCCAGCAAAATTACACCCTCCACCGACACAACCAATTATGATATCTGGAAAATCCCCAGCAATTTCCATCTGTTTCGCGGCTTCTTGGCCAATGACAGTCTGGTGAAGCAGAACATGGTTCAGTACTGAACCAAGAGCATAACGAGTATCATCCCTTGTAGCGGCATCTTCCACTGCTTCAGAAATAGCAATCCCAAGACTACCTGGTGTATCAGGAGTAGTTTCTAGAACTGTTCTTCCTGCATTTGTATCAGGTGAAGGGCTCGCCACAATCTCCGCACCATAAGTCTGCATCAAAGCCTTGCGATATGGTTTCTGATCAAAACTGATCCGGACCATATATACTTTCACTTCCTGACCAAAAATAGAGCCAGCAAATGCTAGGCTACTACCCCATTGTCCAGCACCGGTTTCTGTTGCTAAACGATTTATTCCTTCTTCTTTATTATAATATGCCTGCGCTACTGCAGAGTTTGGTTTGTGGCTTCCTGTAGGACTTACACCTTCATATTTATAATAGATTTTTGCTGGAGTCTTTAGTTTTTTTTCCAAACCGGTGGCGCGGATTAATGGCGATGGACGCCAAATCTGTAAAGCTTCCAATACTGGTTCAGGAATATCTATAAATCTATCTTGACATACTTCCTGCATTATTAATCCCATAGGAAACAGTGGAGCCAAATCATCAGGGCCTATGGGTTCTCCCGTACCTGGATGAAGAATAGGTGGCGGTTGATTAGGCATATCTGCGGCAATATTATACCATTGTTTTGGAATTTCCTGTTCTGTTAATGTTATCTTTTTTTGATGCATTGTTCTATCTCCCAATAGTTTCGTCTATTACTATACCCTTAGATCCTAATAATTATATAGGTATTCAGTAGAATTCTAATACCTATAAAATAAAAAAACATCTTTATTTTTTATTCGTGGGATTTAATTCAAATGTGTCGCACTATTTTGTTAAAACAATTTTCCATCGCTTTTACCGATTTAAGTGCCTGCTCCACCTTTGGTCTTATATTATTGATGCTATTTGCTCTAACAAACTTAGTTATATCATATTTTGGCTCACCGAATTGACTCATAAATCGTCCATCTTTTAATTTTTACCAATGTGATACGCTTAATCATATCCAAGTCTAATAACCATACTATAAACAAAAAACACAGGCTGACCGGGGCTTGGTGTTGTGAAAAGGGTAAAATTATTTCAACAGTATCATTTTCTTGTTTTGATTAGGTTTATCTACTTTTATTGATTATTATATTGAAAATGAAAACAATCATATTATCTGGTCTGATTTTTTTTTCTTTACTGAGTGGACAAAACAAGAAATTATTATTTATTGGTATTGATGGTTGTCGACCTGATGCGTTAACGCAAGCACAAACACCCAACATTGATGAATTGATTAATGGTGGTGTTTACATCAACGACGCACTTTGTTCTATCAATGGACAGCCGACAGTGAGTGGGCCCGGATGGTCAACCATGATTACGGGTGTTTGGTTTGATAAACATGGCGTATCTGATAATTCCTTTAGCGGTTCCAATTTTGATGAGTATCCACCTTTTAATGTTTTAATGGAAGAATCGGATCAGGAATACCATACAGCTTCTTTTATAATGTGGACACCAATCCATACACAGATATTTGGTGGCACCATGGATTACAATGAATTGCATTCCACCTATGATGGTAGCGTAGCCCAGGGGGCAGCGGATTATATGGGGATGCCAAATCTGGATATAGTTTTTCTGGATTTCGACGACGTAGATATTGCTGGTCATAATTATGGTTTTAGTCCGGACGTAAACCAATATATTAATGCGATTGAAAACGTTGACGAATACATTGGGTGGGTTATTGATGCCATGGAAAACAGGCCAATGTTTGAAAATGAAGATTGGCTAATAATGATTACAAGCGACCATGGTGGGATTGATTATAGCCACGGTGGCCAAACAATTGAAGAAAGACAAATTCCCATTATTTTAAGTGGACCCCTTATTGATGAAGAGGCTCTCCCCGAACAAGTTTATTTAACAAATATGGTACCTACCTTGCTTCATTATTTTGGACTCGAGAACAATTGCGAATGGCAGCTAGACGATGTTTCCATGGGGCTAGACCCAACGGAGTTTCCTCCCTACGACATCTGTCCGAACTGCCCAAACCCATTGACGGCGGAAGTCGATCCGTCCACAATGGACGTTATTTTGTCCTGGGATCAAAACTGGGCACCAAACCACACCTACGCGCTCTATCGTAATGATGAATTAATAGCAGAAATCGATGGGGAGGAAACAACTTACATTGATGCACCGTCATTCACAGGATTAAGCGGTGAAGCCACGTTTCATTATTTGCTCCTGTTGGAATCCAATTTGACGGATTTTTCGTGTGATGCTGAAGCGGTACTCGGCATTCCTTTGGGCATTGACCTTTTGGATGAAAACTTTGATGGTCTTGAGCTATTTCCCGCTGTAGATGAAGCTTATGGCGCCTGTGGAAATTCAATTGACCCCGACATTTTGGGCTGGACCCATGACCCTCCCCAAAATTGGGAGATAGACAATACGAATATGCCTGAAGTGGGCACCTTCGAATGGCGAGGCTGGTCTTTTGCTTCCATGGACTTTTGGGTGGATGCGGAGGATCAACTACGAAGCCAGTTCACAAGAGCGGATGGAACTGTTGCCGTTGTCGACCCAGACGAATGGGATGATTGTGGAGACGCTGCATCTTTTGGAAGTTACAATAGCATCTTAACGTCTCCGCTGATTCCATTGATGGGGAATCCTATAAATATTTCTTTTGATTCTCACTATCGACAGGAAGCGCCACAGCAAGTTTATCTTACTGTCTCCAACTGGTCGGGTGAAACACTTGAAACACTTCTCCATTATTCAAGCAGTGCCGGGGCAGACAATGCTGGCGGTGATGTTGTAAACCAGCGGTTAAGTTTCATTGTTGAAACAGATGAAAGTGAAATTTATTTCAACTGGGAAATGGCTGATGCTGGGAATAATTGGTATTGGGCGATCGATAACGTAAAAATTCAATCTCAAACACCACCCATAGGAGATTTGAATTATGATGGGAATTATGACATTTTTGATTTACTGACCCTTCTAGAAATACTTGTTGGAATTTTAAACCCAGATATTGTGTTAAACCATGTCAGCGACATTAATCAGGATGGTGAAACCAACTTTTCAGATTTGATCCTGCTTTTAAGTTATATTATGAACCATTAAAACAAAAAACCCCACGAATGTGGGGCTTTAGCTTGAACCTTATCGCTGCTGCTGTTAGCTTCTACAGGTAGCAGTTATTGCTGTTATCTGCTGAAAATAGAGAGTTTATTAAAAAGTTTTGAGAATAGATATGTCGTCCGCCGGTGAGTTTATTCGTTAGCCCGTAAAAAGTATATTGAAAAAGGAATTCGAATTTGAAAAAACTATCCATATCTGAAATTGTTTTTCTGATAACAATGATGCTTTCTGTTAATACTTTTGCACAAGACTCGGAATTATACATTTCACTTAATTTTCAAAAAGCTTATGAAAATCAAACTCGGTCAATGACTGGTTTCCCCGGTTCGAATTATTGGCAAAACCAGGCAAATTACCAGATTGATGTTGAATTCGATCCCAAGAGCAGGCTCTTGGAAGGAAAAGCCAAGATTACCTACTTTAATAACAGTCCCGACACGTTAAGGGAAATGTACATTAATCTTTTTCCCAATTTTTTTAAGAAAGGTCAAATTCGCGATGAGGTAGTAGAATATAGCGATGAAAGTGATGGCCTGACGATCGAGAATCTTTCCATCAATAAAGCTGTCGTGGATACTGCGAAAGAGAATGAAAAGATTATCTATGGTCCGACAAATCTCAAAGTTATTTTGGATTCAATGATCGCACCCAAAACCCAGGTTCCGATAAATATCAAGTGGCATTATATTATAAACAAAGGCTCTCACGGCCGTACAGGGAGTGTAGATTCCACAACATTTTTTATCGCCTACTTTTTCCCACACATTGCCGTTTATGATGATATCGATGGCTGGGATGATTTTCATTTCAAGGGCGATGCTGAGTTTTACAATGATTTTGGTGATTTTGATGTCAACATCACAGTTCCAGGAAATTTTGTAGTTTGGGGAACAGGAATACTGCAAAATCCTGATGAAGTATTACAGAAAAAGTATCTGAAGCGATTTCAATCGGCATTAACCACGGAAAAAATTGTACACATTGTTGATTCCACTGAAGCGCTGTTAAAAAATGTAACGACGCACAATACCCAAAACATCTGGAAATTTAAGGCAAAAAACGTTTCCGATTTTGCCTTTGCTACAAGTGATCATTATCTCTGGGATGCAACCAGCCTCGTTGTGGATACAACTTCTGGTAAAAGGGTGTTTATTGATGTTGCTTACAATAAAGATGCACAAGATTTTTATAAAGTAACGGATATTGCCCGCAGTTCTATTGAATACATGTCTTTTGTTTTTCCGGCAGTTCCATTCCCATTTCCACAAATTACAGTGTTTAATGGTCTATCAGAAATGGAATACCCAATGATGGTAAATAATTGGACTGTGTATAACGAAGAGTTGGAAGATTATCCAAATAAGGAAAACTATTTAATTGCTCTAACCGCTCATGAGATTTTTCATTCCTACTTTCCGTTTTATATGGGTATTAACGAGTCAAAATATGCCTGGATGGATGAAGGTTGGGCTTCCTTTGAGGATTACGCCATAACGAATAAGTTAATCTCCAATTCTGCTGCTACGAGATGGGATCCGGATAACCACTTGCTTTATGATAATGTTTATAAGGAAATCATAGGCTCGGAATTAGATCTTCCGATGTTAAGTATATCCAAAATGACAAAAAGGCCTACATATAGTGTGAACTCATATGCAAAACCAGCGATGTTCTACATGGTGCTAGAGGATATGTTAGGTAAAGAGGTGTTTAAAAGAACAGTTCAGGAATTTATGAGGGTATGGAATGGAAAGCATCCGATGCCATATGATTTTTTCTTTATTTTTAATAAAGTTAGTGGACAAAACTTGAATTGGCTATTCAGACCATGGTTTTTTGATATGGGTTATCCTGACTTGTCGATCAAGAACGTTGTGCAACAATCCGGGGAATACACGATAGAGATCGAAAAAGTAGGATATTATCCCGTTCCTGTCCATTTGAAATTAACCTACGAGGACGAATCAACTGAGATCTTTCATAGGAAAGTATCAGTATGGAAAAGTGGTTCTTCAACTTGCTCTATCAAGTGGTCTGATAATAAAAAGATAAAAAGAATAGAATTAGGAGATGTAACTATTCCAGATGCAAACTTGATGAATAATATTTATTTGTTTAAGTAATTAGGAATAAATAACAAACTAACAAAATAGTGTAGCCTACGCTCACGTCGGACGATGATCTACGTTAAATGCACCAAAATTTATTCCATTATCTATTAAAACAAATTATTTGATATTATATAACTTTAATCTACCCATCCTCCCACAAAAAAAAACCCCACGGATGTGGGGTTTTTATAAGTTAAAAAATTCTAATTAATATTATTCTTTGATTGGCATGAGCTTTTTGTGGTCCACAATGATGACCTTGACGGTGTCGTCACCAATATTCTTCATTTGATGTTTGACTATTTTATTACCATGACCAACGAATCCATCAGGTACATCCATTTCCTGTACGGTTCCATCTGCAAGTGTATTTTGCAATTTCCCACCCTTGATACCATAATAGGTAATAACACCATGTTCATGCATGTTGTCACCCTGTCCGGGTGCAAAGGTCACTTCTAAGACCTTCACATCATCATTCTCTACAATAACTTTATATACATCAGGAGAAACAACCTCAGGAAGCATAGATTTATCTAGTTTTGATATGTAATCTTCTTTTTTTCTCCTCGATTCAAAAAAATCCGCATCATTTGTATGATCAATTGTCATTTTCCAATTATTCCCAACTTTTACATTATGGGTTGACCAATGACCTCTCTCTTCTCTTTTACTCCCATCTTTCATAATTTGATCAACCTTCCAACGACCATACGCAAATGCCTCATTCCCAAATACTTTTGCAGAAATTACAGTTGCACTGTGATTAATTGTTTCAGCACTTTCATACCATTCTATGAAATTTTCTTTAATTTTATTTATACCGACAATTGGCTCCACTGTACTATTGTTAACTATAGCATCATCTGCATAAAGAGATAAACTACCATTTAAATCTTTATTATTAGCGTACAATGAATATTTATCACATATTTCTCTTTGATATACATCTTTGAAATTATCGTTTAAATCCTCTTTCGAATTTGAACTGCAATTTGTCAAAAGTGTTAACCAAATTAAAGCAATGAATTTTTTCATGAATCTCTCCTCTTTTATCATTTAAATCTACCCATCTTCACAGAAACAAAAAACCCCACGAATGTGGGGCTTGCTTTTTAAAATGAAATTTGGATATTCTAAGTTAGTATTCTTTGATTTCGTATACTGTACCATCTTCGTTATAAAATGTCCATTCCCCATTTCTTTTATTATTCTTATGAGAACCTTCAATCCACTTTTGTCCACTCATATACCAAGTATTCCACTTACCTATTAGTAACCCATCCTTATATGTACCTTCAGTCCACTTCTGTCCATTCGCATACCAATGAGTCCATTTTCCGTCTGCAATACTGTTGCTGTAAGGTCTTTGATGTTTTTTCTGTCCATTCTCGTAATAGGAGATATCTAAAACGATATTTTCTTCAACTTGTGACCAAGCCAACCCAATAAATAGTAGTAATGATATATACCTAATCATATCCAAATCTAACCATCCTCCCAAAAACAAAAAACCCCGCTTAGAATCAATAAAGCTCCAATCAGCTTATGAGCCTCACACAGCTTCTTCTATTTGAAGTTGGCTGAAAAACGAATAGGCGTCGAATTATACAACAAGCAGATTGTGTCGTTTTATAAAGAAATACCATAGCGCTGTTGAAATGACCATGATAATTCCTCCAGTAAATGATGTAATTAATGATGTCTTTAAACCATTCATTAAAATCTGTGGCGAAATATTACTGATATCTGGTACTGCACTAAATGCGGCATTAACACCAATATATGTGGCTGAGATACCAATCAAAGCACTAAAGATACCCAGTAATACAATACCATTAGTATTATAGGGTTCTTTAATATTTTTTACTGAAATAAAAACGATACTACCTGCTAATATGAGTAATACCATCATAAAGGGTCCACCATTTAATAAAGTCTCTAACATCTTAAGTCTCCTTATTTTTTAATTTCATAAGATTCTTACTTATTATTTCAAATATGTCTTTTCTATTCTTGTCATTTTTTTCATCTGTGTAGGGCTGATATTCAAGTAAATCTCCAGGCTGACAATTCAATACAATACAGATTTTTTCCAGTGTTTCGAATCTAACGCCTCTGACATTTCCATTTTTTAACATAGATAAATTTGTCAATGAAAGTCCGACGGCTTTTGATAGTTCAGTGAGTGAAATCTTTCTTTTCACTAACATAGCATCTAGATTAATTATAATAGGCATATTATAGATTCAATAATTTAGTGGAACATACTTAGTATTAAGTATAATACAAAGTACTTTAAGTATTACTTAAATCATTTATCCAAAAGATTAAACTAATTACACGCCCATCAGGTTATGAGACTCACGCAGTTTCTTCTATTTTAAATTAGATGAAAGACGAATAGGCGTCGATTTAATCTATAAACAAAAAACCCCACGAATGTGGGGCTCTTGCTTAAATACTATCCCTTTGGGTGGGGTTTTTGTTGTGATCTTTCAAAAATTTCAAGGGGTAGATATATTATTTCCTACGCAAGTGACTTATATCTATATCACTTCCAACCAATAACAAAAGAATTAAAAATAACACAATGGCAATCCTTTCCTTTGTACTCATTTCATTCCATAGTTTTATTAATTCTTTCATTTCTTTTTATAATTCCTTGTAAGAATGTCAACAAAGTCTTCTTTTAATTCAAGTTCTTCAATAGCCTTGTAAACAGCCATTAAATGAAACCTATCAGAGAATCTTTTTGATATGCCCATTTCTGAATAAACTCCATCATTAAAATCTACCAATCCTCCCACAAACAAAAAACCCCGGGTGACCGGGGCTTGAAGGTTAATCGCAGTTAGATATGTCCTGCTGTCCTGTTCTATTATCAAGACAGGACGGA
>Ga0208522_1000140_pt1 | contig 47581 bp, 38 predicted proteins | sample ETNtaG_25_FD_185763 | JGI IMG/M metagenome (GOLD analysis project Ga0208522, IMG submission 185763) | Marine microbial and viral communities from oxygen minimum zone, Eastern Pacific Ocean - ETNP201302SV86 (SPAdes) (version 2) | ecosystem: Environmental > Aquatic > Marine > Oceanic ... | reverse complement strand
GTGTCTGCAGTCACCACAGGGTCGACATCATGACCTGCTTCAATCACCCTTCCTAGTAGAGCCTTCCTGTTCTCCCTTACCGCTAGCTCCCTCTTTGCTGGGTCTGGCTCTTCGAAAGGCGACCTGTCCGGGTCAATCGCCACTATGTGGAAGCCCTTGCTTCCGGAGAAAGAGACATGGCGAATTTCCAAATCAGTATTCTCGGTGATCCATTCACTTAGGCTGAGGGCCTCTTTCCTCGCCAGCTCTAGCCTACTCCTGCAGAATGGCCTCATATCGATGTCGAAAACGACCATGTGGTCAATCAGAATGGGCGATGGGCGCTTGGAGTCCTTCAATCGAGGGAGGTTAACTGGGTCTAGCCAAGAGGAAGTGGACACATACACATCAGTGGGCATCGAGTCGAAGGACTTCACTAGTGATTCGCCTGATGAAATCCTCTTCCTCGATGTAACCCATGGTCCCTTCAGAGTCCTCCATCGGAATTGGTGCCTGGTTGGCTTATTCAACCACGAAAGATCGATCCCCGATCCATCTGAGTAGTGCTCAGAAAGGCTACTCTCAGTCCATTCTGGAGACTCTACCATAGACCCCAGAACTAGTCCTAGGTATTGGACTAATCCCCAACACGGTCAAAGAGGCCGGACGACTCGGGATACTGTGAGCGACCCTCTTGTAGTTGTGAACTTCAAGACGTACCAGACTGCTCATGGCGCCTCGGCTGAGAGTCTGGCTCTGGCTATGGCCAACATAGAAACGGATGCAAGGATGATTGCCGCAGTCTCTGCGTTTGACCTGTCCGCTGTCGTGGCTGCAGCCCCCGGTCTTGAGGTCTGGTGCCAGCACCTGGATCCAGTCGGATTCGGTTCGAATACTGGATGGTTGCATCCCTCTACCGCGATTGAGAGGGGGGCCTCTGGGACACTGATCAACCATGCAGAGCACAAGGTCAGTCTTGAGCACGTGGCAATGCTGCTTGAACAGATCCCCGAAGGATTCGAGGTATGCGCATGTGCTGCTGATGTTGAGGAGGCTAGGGCTCTCGCGGCTTTGGAACCCGACTTCGTCGCTGTGGAACCACCGGAGTTGATTGGAGGTGAAGTGTCCGTGACTAGTGCAGATCCAGAGATTGTCAGTGGGACTGCTCAGGCGGTGAAGGATGTGTCAGGGACTGTGGGTATTCTTTGTGGGGCTGGCGTGAAGACCGGTTCTGACGTTTCGAAGGCGATTGACCTTGGTACTTCTGGGGTTCTTCTGGCTAGTGGGGTGACAAAATCGGATGACCCTTCCGTGGCATTGAATGATCTTGTCAGCCTGCTATAGGCGTGTGATTTCTGGAAAATGATGACCAGAGGGCTTTTGTCACTGACGGCCATGGAAGCCTGATTGCAATGGGCGACAACGGGGGCGACAAAATCGAGAGGATTGGTAAGAAGAAGTACAATGCGGAGCTATTCAGACTCCAGCTTGAGTTGATCAAGCTGCAGGAGTGGGTGAAGGCAAAGGGGCTGAAGGTCGTTGTTGTCTTCGAAGGCAGGGATGCTGCTGGCAAGGGCGGCGTAATCAAGAGGATCTCCCAGTACCTCAACCCAAGGGTTGTGAGGGTCGCTGCTCTACCAGCCCCAACCGAGCGGCAGAAGACCGAGTGGTACTTCCAAAGGTACGTCAACCACCTTCCCGCGGCCGGAGAGATAGTGATGTTCGACAGAAGTTGGTACAACAGGTCAGGGGTCGAGAGAGTGATGGGGTTCTGTGATGAGAACGAATATGACGAGTTCATGAGATCCTGCCCTATGTTCGAGAGGATGCTGATGAGATCAGGGACGATTCTGATCAAGTACTGGTTCTCGGTCTCCGATGACGAGCAATTGAAGCGCTTCAAGGCAAGACTAGCCGAACCGCACAAGAGGTGGAAGCTAAGTCCAATGGACCTAGAGTCGCTAACCCGTTGGGAAGACTACTCCGAGGCGAAGGACGTGATGTTCGCTCATACGGACACCAAGCAGTCCCCATGGTTCGTGGTAAACTCCGATATCAAGAGACATGCGCACTTGAATTGCATCAGTCACTTTCTCTCTATGATTGAATACGAGGACCTTACTCCTGAGCCAATTGAGCTCCCAGATCGGAAGAATGCTAGAGGGTATGTCAGGTCACCGATGACGGAGCAGACCTTCGTTCCGAACCATCACGAGACGGTAATGGATTGAAATCTCTAGGATACCGATACGCAGAGCTGGGACGATGCATGAAAAACTTGGTTCGCTATTATTGTGCGCTCTACTCATAACTTCGGGTTGCATGGAGAAATCTCCTCCCGACATGGATGGGGATGGGATTCAAGACTCCGAGGATGTTGACGTGGATGGTGACGGATGGGAGAATTCTGTTGAGTTGAACTGCACTTCTGACCCCAATAATGGAGATGACCTTCCAAAGGACACCGATGGGGATTCTGTGTGCGACGTCTTGGATGGAGATGACGATGATGATTCCTGGACCGATGATGCCGAGGTGGAATGTGGCACTGATTCACTTGACCGGTATTCTATCCCCGAGGATCTGGATGGAGACATGATTTGCGACGAGTGGGACGATGATGCAGACGGAGATGGTCTGCCCAACGAATGGGAGTTGGAGAGGGGCTTCGATCCGATGGATTCAGATGATTTCATGACTTGCCATGGAATCACCGTTTTCTGTCTCAGGACCTATGATGACTTCACCTTCGCAGAGACTCACAACGCGTACTCTACGATAGAGGACCAAATTCTAGTCGGGGTTAATCACTACACTGGACTGCAACGGCAGTGGGATGACGGGATCAGAGCATTCATGGTCGATTCCCATCACAGGAGCTACGACAATACTTCTGCTGAGGACGTGAGGTTCTGCCACAGCACTGGCCAGTTCTTCCACCCCTGCAATTTCGGAGAAGTGGATGCTTTTCTGTGGCTGAATCTCCTTAATTCCCTGATGAACAACTCGAGTGGGGATGTGGTCACCCTCCTTATAGAGAACTACGTCCCGGCATCTCACCTGCAGTTCCTGTTCAATGAGACTGGCATGTCTGACCGAATTTACACACACACCCTAGGGGAAGAATGGCCCAGCTTGGGCGACATGGTTCTTGATGGCAAGGACCTGGTTGTTTTCTGGGAGCAATCACAGAACGATGACTACCCCTGGTTGCACGACTTTGGAATGTTCGGTTGGACGACGAACTATGCCGAGGGTAGCAAGGAAGAGATGTCCTGCACCGTTCATCGTGGAGATGGCTCGCAACCAGTTTGGCACCTGAATAACTGGCTTTCAAGCATCTATGGGCTCCCGGACCCTGTTTTGGCAAACGAGGTGAATGAATACGAGACTCTGCTCAACAGATCTCTGGAGTGCTGGGAGGAGATGGACAACAGGCCCACCTTCGTAGCAGTTGACTACTGGGAAGAAGGTGAGGTGACTAACGTGACTATCACACTGAACAAGATGTCACACTGGTCGGAAGCGGTTCCGGAACATCCCTGACTACTGAATCTCCTTGGGTCGGATAACTTCCTGGACCTCCCACTGCCCTGTAGACTCGACCAAAAGCACGGCGGCCGCAGTTGGCATCACGTGCCATTCTCCCGACAGGTGGTTGACTAGTATCTCTGAACCGGGATTATGGCCCAGGACCATCGTCGTTCCTTCTTGGGCCATGTCCTCCAATACTAGCAGCAAGTCATTCACGGTGGCGTGGTATATCTCCGTCCTGATTTCTGATTGCACCCCCTCGAACCTATTGGACATCCCTGAGAGAGTCTGAAGTGTCCTCTTAGAACTGCTAACCAGAATCAGGTCTGGTGTCCATCCTCTGTCATGGATGGCATCTGCTATCCGTGGAGCGTCTCTAAGTCCCCTCTTGTTCAGGGGGCGATCGTGATCAGTTACCCCAGTCTCTTTCCAACTACTCTTCGCATGACGCATTACAATGAGTCTTCGGGACAATCTACTCCTCCTCTTCGGCTCCAAAAGACGGTTCTCTCTTTTCCTTGAAAGATCTCACACCTTCAGCGAAGTCGGTGGTCTTTGAGGATGCGACCATCAGCGACTGTTCGAACTGAAGTTGTGTTTCAAAGAATGTCGAAGTGGATGCATCGAGCAACTGCTTCGTGCCCCTCCTGCTGTTAACTGACCATTTACCCCACTCTCTGGCGACTTCCAGGGACCTCTCGACGAGGATGCTTTCTTCCACCAATTCATCCACCGCACCCACCTCCATTGCCTTCTCGCCGGACCAAACCTCAGAATTGAAGAGGAATCTCTTTGCCACCTGATTTCCAACCAAACGTGGTAGCAACCAAGTCATCCCCCCATCCGGAGAAAGCCCGAGGCGGAAGAAGGCCGAGGCTAGCTTTGCCTGAGGTACGCAGACGCGATAGTCAGAGGCCAATGCCAAACCGAAACCGCCGCCAGCAACCGATCCGTTAATTGCGCAAACGAATACTTTCTCAGATGTCCTCATCCTCAGCAACAAAGGATGTAGTTTGTCTGTCATCTCCTGGACCCTGGCTCCAATCTCTCCTGACTCAATTCCACTGGCGAAATCGTCAATGTTTCCTCCTGCAGAGAAAAAACGCCCTGAGCCGGTAATCACCACTGATCTGCACAATGGATCGACCATTAGTTCATCCAATGTGGAAAGGAGAGCTTCGAAGTTGGCCGGGGCGAATGTGTCGGCGGAAGCATCAGGAGATAGGGTGACTAACGCGACCCCACCGTCCAGCATGTCGGAAGAAACTGGCATGGCACTCGGGCAGGGCACGCTCTATTGAATTTGCATGAATATCATAAGACGGTGCAGTCTGGGTCAAACATGCACGAACGCCAGCACCTCTACATCGATGGATCTTGGGTCGAGCCCAATGGCGAGGGCACCATAGAAGTGGTCAATCCATCTACTGAGAAAATCATCGGCTCGGTGCCAGTAGGCAACGAGTCAGATGCAAATGCTGCCGTAGAGGCCGCGAGGGCTGCATTCACCAGTTGGTCGGAATCAACAGTCGAAGAGAGGTCGAACTACCTCAATCTGCTTTCCTCGGCGTTAAAGGACAGAGGAGAAGAAATGGCGGAACTAATCACATCTGAGGTGGGGACTCCGATAGAATACTCCCGAATGGCAATGGTCGGGACTCCCAGAGTTGTCTCTAGGTCGTATGCCAAGATTCTGGATGGTTTTGTCTGGGAAGAGGAAGTCAGAAACTCAATCGTAGTGAAGGAGGCAATAGGAGTGGTGGCAATGATCACCCCCTGGAACTTCCCCCTGCACCAGATAATTGGCAAGGTCGCTCCTGCGATAGCAGCTGGGTGCACGATGGTGCTAAAGCCCTCAAAGGAAGCCCCGCTGAATGCATTTGTCCTCGCAGACATTCTGGATGAAATCGGCCTTCCGAATGGAGTATTCAATCTGATTTCTGGACATGGCAGGGAAATTGGAGAGACACTCGCAAGTCACCCCGAAGTGGACATGGTCAGCTTCACCGGATCCACGAATGCTGGCATAAGAGTGTCAGAGTTGGCGGCTCCGAGTGTCAAGAGGGTGACGTTGGAGCTTGGTGGGAAGAGTGCGAACATCGTCCTTGACGACGCAGACATATCAAGGGCTGCTTCCTCGGCGATTTACTCCTGCTTCGGGAACTCAGGACAAGAGTGCTCGGCATTGACCCGATTGTTGATTCCAGAAGATTCCAGAGAAGAGGTAGTGGAAATTATCGCGAGCAAGATCGGCCGCTATACAGTCGGAGACCCCATGGAAGGGACTAGCAAGTGCGGACCGCTTGTCTCGAAAAGGCAGCAAGAGAGTGTTTCTAGATACATCTCAACTGGAATCGACGAGGGTGCTACATTGGTCGCTGGTGGAGAGGGCATGCCAGATGGTTTGGATTCGGGATTCTACGTCAGGCCCACCGTCTTCGCCGATGTGACTCCAGAGATGACCGTATTCAGAGAGGAGATCTTTGGCCCTGTTCTCTGCATCACTACATACTCCAGCGAGGAGGAAGCGATCGAACTAGCCAACGACTCAGAATACGGACTCTCTGGAGGGGTTTGGTCTGGCGACGAGGCAAGGGCAATGAAGATCGCTAGAAAATTGAGAACCGGGCAAGTCAGCATCAACGGTGGCGCATTCAATATCACAGCCCCTTTCGGCGGTTACAAGAAGTCGGGACTGGGGAGAGAATTGGGCGTCCATGGAATGGAAGAGTTCCTCGAGACAAAGTCGATTCAGCGTTAGGTGATTCGATGGTAGTCCCGAGACTCCTGATCATCGTCGGAACTAGCGGTGTCGGGAAGTCTACAATGTCTGCAAAGCTGGCCTCAACACTTAATTTCAGCAAGGTTGCCTCAACGGATACAGTGAGAGAGGTACTCAGAACACAACTCACATCATCGGAAAAACCGTCACTGCACAGATCGTCATTTGAGCCGGCTGGTGGTTCAGCAGTTGAAGACTGGGTGGAGACAGTCGAAGCTGTTTCCGAAGGAGTACAGGCAGTCATCCAGAGAGCACTAGAAAAGAGGGGTGATCTGCTTCTGGAGGGGGTTCATTATTTCCCCAACAAGGAGATAATTGACGGATGGCGCGATGCTGGCGGGATTGCCACCGGCGTGGTACTATACGTCACCAGCGAGAATATGCACAGGGGAATGATCGCTAACCGAGAGAAGCACAACGGGAAGCAAGTCGATCACTACTTGGGCAACTTGGATAGAATCAGGGAGATACAGGAAAATCTGGTTGTTTCTGGCTCTCAGTCAGAATGGCTGCTCGTAGACCCTACGAAGGAAAGCGACGCTTCTGGAATCATCTCCAATAGCCTTGGTTAGATCTCTATCGTCCGACCCAATCTGCTTCTGACCGTTCTAAGAATGCTCTAACGCCAACTTCCTTATCCTCGGTATCGAATAAGGCCACGAACTCCGAGCGTTCCATTAGAACTCCCTCGGAGAAGGGCAATTCCAATGCACCCCTTACTACGCGCTTTGCAACCTTGGTTGTGTATGGTGACTTTCGGGAGATCTCCTCTGCAAGATTCATAGTTTCAGACTCAAGTTCCTCCGGAGAAACCATTCTGTTGACGATTCCCATTTTGAGTGCTTCCTCAGCCTTCACCATGCCTCCGGAGAGTACAATCTCCATGGTCCTGCCATATCCAATTAGCCTGCATAGTCTCTGAGTCCCACCTCCTCCTGGAATCAGTCCAAGATTGATCTCTGGCTGTCCGAATGTGGACCTATTAGAAGCAATGCGGATATCGCAGGAGAGTGCTAACTCAGTACCCCCTCCTAGTGCGAATCCATCTACCATCGCTATAGTTGGCTTGGAAATGTTCCAAACCGCTTCCCAAGCATTGTCCTCGAAGAATGGGCGTACGTCATCCGAGTCCTTTCCGGCGAACTCAGAGATATCCGCACCTGCTGCAAATGAATGTGGCTTAGGCCTCTTTCCCTCCTCTGCCTCTGGTGGAGGGGCCCCCCTGATGACGACGCAGCGGACGGAGTCGTCTGAGTTCGCTCTGGCCGAAGCCTCCTTGATGGCTCTGTGTGACTCTGCATTAAGCGCATTGAGTTTGTCGGGCCTATTGAGGGTCCAAACTGAGATTACCCCCCCTTCAGGACTTGAGCCGTCAACGACGATGTCCTCGACCGTCATTACATCCTCTGCCATGCTATGCCGAACAAGGCATATCGCTTCAACGTATCACAGGGCTAATCTTCTGGCCCAATGGGAGGAGGGAGGTCTGGCAAAGGAGGCGGTGGCATCGGCATCCCCGGAGTAGGAGGTGGAGGGGGTGAGTCAATGTCTCGAGATTCGATTATTTCTCCTCCAGAGGCGATGGGTTCCAATCTAGGCACATCCAACGAAATCCTGACCTTCAGAACTCTCTCATCATCAATCCGGACATAAGAAACCCCCTGGGGAATTGTGGGGTCGGGGTCTTCTGGTTCGTAAAAGACCGCTAATCCATGCCCAGGTATACTTGTCAGGGTAGAGAGGTCTTCCCCGTCCTCAACCTGTGCCCACTTTCTGGCTTCATCGGCTACTCGCTTGGACATTTCTTGTCTTCTTTCACGATGAAGTCGAACTCTGAAGATTTCTCTTCTCTCCCTCTGTTGGGCGAGGTAAAGATCGACTTCGGCTTCGGCTTGAAGCTCGGGATCAGAGCTGGCGATATGGACTCTAGCTGTACCTTCGACCTCTATATCTGATTCGGCAGTGATTAGTGGAGTGTCTAGGGGGGTGTCGGTAGATGGAATTGGGGATGGGTCTGGTATCGCTGGAGCGGGGATCTCTGAGACGTTCTTCCTACCTCTACTCCTTCGGATTTTTGAGGCGCGGACTTCTTCCAATGACTCCTCCGAGTGAACTGGAGGGGGCAATTCTATGTCGCCGAAGTCGGACTCTTGATCGATGAAAACTGGATCTTTCTTCTTTGTTGAGGGGATTGGCCTCCTACCGGTGAATAGTATCATTGAGATCATTAGTAGGATCAACACTGCCCCTGCAGCCTGCATGATTAGGCCCTCTGGAACAATGAATACGAGGTAAATGGGTACTGAAACGATGCTCATTGCAATCAGAAGAAGCCTAGTTGCCGTAGCCATTCTAGTACGGCACGGAGGACTGCTTCTATTCACTTTGACGGGGGATTGAGGAGTTCTGAGACCGCCTTCAGGGCTCTACCTCTGTGCGAAAATGATGATTTTTCCGTAGAAGACATCTCTCCGTAAGTTCTCCCATCGCCATCATCTGGAATGAAAATTGGATCATATCCAAAGCCCATTTCTCCGGATATCTCTCTGGATATCTCACCTGTGCAGATTCCGGTTCCGATGACGATATTCCCGTCTATGTATGCTGCTGCGATGGCCCTGAACTCGGCCCTTCTACCATTCTCTGAGGACATTAGTTGTAGAATCCCCGGCAATCCGATAGTGTTCTCGACGTACGATGAGTATGGACCTGGAAAACCCTCGAGTGAATCGATGAACAGGCCTGAGTCCTCTGCTAGGATAATCGAACCCTCTAGCCCCGTACCGATCACCAACTCTCTCGCTTGCTTGATCTTGGAAATTGCAACTTCCTCTATTCCTTCTGCCTGGGGTTCAATGAGTTTCGGAGCCTTTCCCCGGATTAGCAATTGCTCCACCCCATATCCGAGATGAGTCAGAATTTCCGACGCCTCTGAAACTTTGTGTTTGTTTCCAGTAGCGAACAGAATATGCATATTATCAACCCTAGCCGTGATACCTGACTCTCCCTGCGATTTTGCGAAAGCGTTCTATCACATTTTCCGCACTCTCTGCATCGTCATTGAGAGATTGGGCTTCCATGTATCCTTTACAGACCCTATCGATGGCGCCATCAATTTCCGAATGACTGGCGCCGAGGCATTCCCGGAGTACCTGTAGGTCGAGACCCATGTGTTCCAATTCTGGGGATTGCCTAGACAAACCGAAGTCAATCAGGTGAAGATCGCCCTCGTTGGTTGACATTACGTTATGTGTAGTCAAATCACCATGAGATATTCCCGTCTCATGGAGTCTGCGAATCAAACTGCCGAGGGAGAAGAGTTCGTCACCAGAATAATCGAAAGACTTGAGCAAGTCATAGAGAGTCATCCCTTCTATTCTGGATAGAAGCATGGATGAATTGCGCTGATCTAAGAACATCAGTTTCGGAGATGGGAATCCAACTGAAGATAGCCTGGATAGTACTCTAGCCTCAACTGCAAATCTTTGCCTTGTTAGTCTGCGATCGAGATCTGGATGCCTGTAAGAACGAGCTCTTCGTGACTTGAGGACTGCTTTCCTCCCCAACCAAGAGCCTGCGGTAACAGTCGCCTCTGCCCCCTCGTGAAGCACTTTATCGGGTTTCCACATTGGAACCCCCCCGCTCGCCATGCAAATCCGATGCCAGATGACTTGAAAGCGGTTGCACTCAGACGATTGATTGGTAGACATGGTTCTGGACATGCCCTCCGCCCCGATCCCAAGGGTTTTCTTGGGGAATTTCGGCTATTCTGAGTCGGAGATAGACAAGGAAGCAGTAAGGCTCCAGTATGCAATCAGGCAGCCAATGCGTTGGAGCATGGAGGTATGCAGATCCCTAGCCCCACTGACCCTTGAGATCAATCGTCTCAAGGAGGAGAAAGATGTGTTCCTAATTGCGCATTCGTATCAGACACCTGACATCACCTATGGGGTAGCAGACTCTGTTGCCGATAGTTATGCCCTCTCAAAGGAGGCCCGAGATGCGCCTCAACAGACAATTCTGTTCTCCAGTGTCAGATTTATGGCCGAGACAGCGAAGATAGTCAGCCCCAACAAAACAGTGCTGCACCCATCCCCAGATGCGGGATGCTCCCTGAGTGATAGCATAGAGGCAGAAGATGTGATCAGGATGAGGGAGGAAAACCCGGGTGTGCCGGTTGTTTGCTACATCAACACCAGTGCCGCGGTAAAGGCTGAGTGTGATGTATGCGTAACAAGTAGCAATTATCTCAGAATTTGCGAGAGGTTGCCAGGTGATAGTTTGATCTTCGTACCTGACAAATTCATGGGAAGGCATCTGCAGAATTCACTCTGGGGCAAGAAGGAAGTGATACTCTATTACGGCGAATGTGAGGTCCATGCAGAGTTTACTGGGCCAAAAATAAGGAACTGGAAGAAGAACATGTCAGAGAATGGAATTGATCTGAAGGTTCTAAGTCATCCTGAGTGTGATTCGGAGGTGCTTGAAGAAAGTGACTTCGTAGGTAGTAGCGAGTTGCTGATGAACGAGGCAAAGCGCCTAGCTAGTATCGGCAAAAGGGACATGATGCTGATAACGGAGTGCGGCACTGCTGACAGAGTCCTAGCTGAGACAGAGGATAATCTGAATTTGATGGGGGCATGCGTGATGTGCAAGCACATGAAGAAGACCCAGTTGGAGGACATCCTTCAGGCACTAATTGACCCATATCCGGAGCAGATTATAGACATCCCAGAAGGGACGCTGAAGAGGGCCTCGAAAAGCCTGGATGAGATGTTCAGACTCGCTGAGTGATCTTCTCGGTTCCGTATGACTGTAGTGTCCATAAGAAAATCAGCGGAATCATGGCTAGGATAGAAGCCTGGAGGAGAAGTGAGTTCCTTGGCTCGATTGTATCGGTGAACGATTGCACTAGTAGTTCCTTTTCTCCATCTTCGTTGATTTCGATCCAAGCTAACCTCTCGAACAATATCTGTGGCTGAGACTGAGAAACTTCTTCGTCAAAGGTGTATTGCTTGGTTTCCCCGGATTCCAATTCGTGAACGTATACATCGTTGTTCCTCTGAGAGGAGCTTGCGGTTGAGATGATGTCATCTCTAGTCACTTGAAGGAAAGCAACTCTTCCATTCCCAATACTGGGAGATGATGAGTCCCAACGTGGATTGGAAATGAGGGACTGATTAATGGAAAGTGTGTCAACTAGTATGGTCCTGTTGAATGGGCCGATGTCAACTGTGGCTACAAGCCAATTAGAGTCCATTACGAGGTCTACGATTGTGGAATTCTGGAAATCAAGGTAGGTTCCCGAGTTCATTATCGAATCTTCGATTCGTTCGGAAGACTTGGGGTCAAGAAGGATTGAAATTGTGAGATCCGAGTCAATGGAAGTGATATTGACGAGTGGCCCTGCTTCCGATGTTTCTGAGATTGCTACAAGGGCTCCCGATGAAGCAACTACTGAGGAGTTGGTATTCAATTCTACAATATTGGTTGACTTGTCTAAAGTATCAACTAGCTGGAGGTTAGTGGATGAGAGAATTGCAAGGTGCTTCCCTCCATTGGAGTCGATGGAAATTGCTATATCGATAATTTCCTCGTCTGAATTCTCTGCGAAAATTGGCTGAAGAACTCCCGACCCCTGGTTATGCTCAAAGTAATCGACGCTGTTATTGTCGAAAATAACGAAACTGTCGCCGGATGAAACAACATTGGGAGTTTCTTCCCATTGCTGTCCGCCCACAGTCCTATTGGTCTCTGAAGTAACATTCCCTGCAGTAATTACCACTCCACCTTCTGATTCTTCGACCCACACAAGCCACTCTCCCGAACCGGAGGCAGATGTGGGAGAGTCGGCCTCGTCTATGGAGATCCTCTGGTGTGTTACGTCCCAAAGCAGAACTGATCCTGTCAAAATGATGAGGGATAGAATGATCGCACCCGTTTGATTCTTGCCCGGTTCCTTAACAGGGTCAAGAGTCTTGATGCAGGAACGCATAGTTCGCAACAAGGATCCACGGGGATCTTCAAGGATCCTGGCTAGTCTCCTAGTGAAGAGCCTCTCATCAGCGAATCGCCAAATTGGCTCATGCGTCCTAGCAGTGATATTTACTGCCAAGATTGCAATGATCATCCCCCCAATAATGTCAACGAACCAATGTATCCCCAAGTAAACAATTGAGACTGACGTCAATCCTATGAATAAAATCAGAAAATTCCGAAACCTCAGCCATCTTCCGTCCTCGTCCCACCTGTGCATGGAAAGCCAAATTGCAAACGGCAGACCAATGTGCAAACTAGGCATTCCATTAGTAAAAGGATCAATCCTATTGAACCAATTGTGGATTTCTGGAGTTAGGTCGTAAGCAATTGTCTCCATTCCGTCAATATAGTTCCCTGTGACCTTGACGTTAAGGAACAAGTAGAATGGAATCGCCAAAATGTACACCCAGAACATCGAAAGAGACACTCTGTCGGCCATGTGTCTGTCATCGAAGTAAATGGGATAAACGAATGAAGCGAATGTTGCAGTCATGAATCCCATGACATAGAAATGAGTCATGAAAACATCCAAGAGTTCGCTCCTCAGACCTTCTTGAACCCAAAGAACCGAGTCCCCCTCTATTGCATAAACCAGGAAGGTCATGTCTAGTTGGGTATTAGCCATCAAAATCCTGTCTAGGCCATCGAGCAGATCCTTCCAAAGGTAGACCGAGAAGACAACCACCATATGCGCCCAGTATCTTCTGAACATGTCAATGAAGCCGTCAGCACTGATTCTTGCATAGGGTGGTTTGAAAACTGGCATCATTGCTATACTAATCAGAATAGCTCCAGTCACCCAAGTGATGTAGATGCCTGTTTCAGCAACCATTACGACCTTGTGGGAGTGAGACTATGTCATCAAGCCAACGCAAAGATTGGGGTGTCAGATAATCCTTAGAGTACGCTGAGAGCCCTTGTCAAGCTGCTCGAGTACGCGTTCCACTATCGATTCGAAGGCCCGTGCCGTTTCTCCGTCTGGCTCGGCGATAATTCTGTGAACACCATCGTCGCCCCCTCTGACAATTCCGGGGTCGAATGGTAGGGAACCTAGGAACGGCACCTCCATCTCTTTCGAGGTCTCTTCCCCCCCTCCTGACTTGAATACGTCAAGGGTGATTTCCCACTTTCCATCATCATCAGAGTGGCAATCGATCGGCACTCCGCCGGGACCCATTACTGATATCTTGGAGTTTGGCGTGGACGTCCCCTTCAGAGTGTAACCCCTCATGTTCTCAACCACTCCCAGAACAGGAACAGAAATCGTTTTGGCGAAGTTTATCGATTTTCGACTATCTAGAAGAGCGACTTCCTGAGGAGTCGTGACTATTACTACCCCATCTATTCCTGGAAGGCTCTGACTAACTGTAAGAGGCTCGTCACTTGTGCCTGGAGGGAAGTCAATAATCAGAGTATCCAACTCCCCCCAAGCAACATCTCCGATGAACTGCTGGATTGCGCCGAGTTTAATCGGGCCCCGCCAAATCACAGGTTTGTCCGGGTCCTCCAACAAGAACGCCATCGAGATGACCTTCAGACCGCTTGGGCCATCAGCAGGATGAATCTGACCTTCCTCGACATTCAGATCGGCTTGGTCTAGTCCGAGCATCTTTGGGACGTTGGGCCCTGTGATGTCAATGTCCATCAGACCGACCTTCTTTCCCTGGCGAGCTAGAGAAAGGGCTAGGCCCGTGGCTACAGTTGATTTTCCGACTCCGCCTTTGCCCGAGAGAACCATGATCTTGTGCTTTATGTCCTCATCCATCTTACTGATTCTCATCTTCCTCTGCATCTGTTGATATGCCTGCTCCATCTGAGCCCTCTGCTCATTGGATGCCCCTGAATCGGGAGATTCGGAAGGGGCACCAGCCCGATGGTGGGACACTGGAGAGTCCGGCATATCACTCCGTTTGAGGGGGCATTATTGAAACCTATTCTGGATGAATTCTTCTATTGTAAATAATTATCAATTGATTAATTAGTGACCCACACACAGATTGTTTGGTGCGTCTCTTATTCGTTTGCGTGGGAAATACCTGTCGAAGTCAAATGGCTGAGGGAATTGCAAGATATCTTGGGCACGAGGCTGCTTCGGCTGGGACACATGCATCGGAATCCGGTAGAGTAGCCGAGTTTGCCATAGAGGCACTTGAGGAGATTGGGGTCGATACCTCTGACCTCCGTCCGAAAAAGATCGATGCAGTATACCCGGGGGATTACGATGCGATAATCAGCATGGGATGCGGAGTGAGTTGTCCCTCTCTACCAATAGACGAGGACTGGGGTTTGGAAGACCCTCATGGAGGGAAAAGGGAAGTCTACAGAAAAACACGAGATGCCATACGAATACTGGTCTCGAACCTAGTCGAGAGTTGTACCGACGCTTAGAAAAGCCAATCTGGTTTGCAAAGAGTGCGCGAGTGTAGTGTAGCGGTTATCACCCCACGTTGCCAACGTGGGAACCCGGGTTCAAATCCCGGCACTCGCACCAATACTATTCGAGTTCAGAATTTCTGACGATTTGCACGAAAGCAACAACCCCTATTGACAATAGCAAGAACATGGATGCTAAGACTAACTCCGTTGAGTGATCCGAGATCCATGATGCTCCTGTTGATCCTGAATCCGACTTAACTATGGAGACATTGTGCAATTGTTCAGAAGGGGGGGTCGTGGACAGGAAAACATCCGTTGCCCTGATCAATAAGGACATGTCACCCTCGCTCAGTGAAGATCTAGCAGAGAAAGAGAGAGAGAAGATGCCATCGTGGGGAGACCTATCGGGCCCAGTCCCATCGTCCACCAATAGTAGCCATTCTTCTGATTGGCCGATAGGAGCCAAACGTCCGATCTTAGCTTGGACCGATGAAATGCCATCGTAATCGTGTATTGAAACTTCCATTGTGTAATTTTCCTGTCCTCCGGAAACCAGGGAAGTGACTTGTGCCACCTCAAGGCCATCCTTGAGGAAAGTTAGATTTGAGATCGAGGGCGGTTGGTTTCCGATTAGGACCTTCCCTGCCTGGTGGCCTATGGTGTTTGAGTGAACGCTACCAAGTTGTGTCGTCGAGATCGACGCCCCGGCATTGTCTTCCAATAGGATCGGAATGTTCTGCCTCCCAGGAGACATACTTGGGGGGACTTCGAAAATTCCCGTCCAAGTGTCGATGGTAGAAGTCCGTTGCTCACCAGCAAGCTGCCAATCCCAGTCCTCTTGACCGGTTTTGCTCAGTTGAATTAAGGAGCCCCCTATTGACTGCAAGTTCACCGCTACTGACTTGATTCCATGTCCATCGTATGCTCCGATCGTTACTTCGATCGACTCGCCCCTGAACGTGCTTTCGGGGGTGAATTCGGCGCTTATTACTCTTGGAGGAGAGTTTGCAACTTGGATACTGGAGTTCTGCTGAACTGTTACCCAATAGTCCTCCATAATAACAGAGATTGGGAGGTCTCCGGACTGGAGTCCATTGTGTGAAATTCTGACTGTCCAGACATCATCATGAATCACTTGATCCCCCTGCAGGCCGGAGTCAGAAAGATCGACAATTCCGAGGCCAAGCGAGGAGAGGTCGACTCTTACGGATTTGGTGTCCGTGTCAACGTCATTCACGACAACCTCAAGATGCGCTACGCCACCCTCGGTCGATAGGGAGGACTCGCGGAATCTTATCGAGGAACCGGGGTCATCGGATATTGACGGGGGAGTGTTCTCATCGAATGTTACAATAGATGGGGATAGTATCCTATCCGTTCTCTGATTCTCGATTAGCGAGACCTCTGAGTCTTCTCCGATTTCGATTCTGACTATTCTACTAACTTCGTTCAGAAGCCCGGAGAGGGGGCCCTCGTTGATGATGCTGCCATTTGCTGAACTCATGTCTCCGAAGGAACCCTCCCATTCAGCTATCGCCACAAGGTGACCATCGATTGAATCAATGCCGCTTCCAGAAACGGTTACGTCCAGAACCATCTCTGCATTCCCGACAAGGGAGAATGAGTCCCCGATTGCCAGTATCTGAGGGCAAACTCCAGTCTCCCTGGAGATGTGGGTAGAGAAGAACGGGCTTGCCTCCGGGGCCTCGGGATTCTGAATAATCGGGGAGTTCTCGGGGTATTCATCCTCAGTGGAGCCGTTGTCCTCTACGAATGTGTATCTAATTGTCCTGTTAATCCAATCATCCTGGGGGACCACATACTCGTAAGTGAGATTGTGTTCAGCCCTCAACTCCTGATCAATTGGGCCGAAAGGAGTTGCAGATACATTGAACCAGAACTCGTTTCTGATTTTGTCGGCCTCGAATGGAGTCCCGGTTGCGTTCTCGTAGACTCCCGATTCGACTATCTGACGCACTAAACCGAATGATCCCTCTGCATCGCCGTCATACGTGCCATCCACGATGATTGTGTCTGAGACCGTTTCTCCCCCCTCTGATTGGATGTGAATCAGTGGTATTGTCCCGTTGACCTCGATGTACGGAGAGTCCTCGGATGCGATAAAATCAAACTGCCCACTTCCGAATATCCTCGAGTACTGGTCCGTCCGAACGCCCTCTTCCCATTTCTCTCGGAAAATTAGTTCATCCAATTCGAAAGAGAAGGATTCCCCTATGGAGGAAATTCTGGCTGAAGCGTTTGCTTCAACCTGGATATCCTGCAGTCTTCGGAACCCATCCTCATCCCATGTCTCGAAGTATAGCAAGAAGACCTCGCCGTAAACTCCTTCTGAGCTCTCGTTGTCACCTCCGTCGATAGAGATCCACCCATCCCCCTCAAACATCATTCTCTCGGTGACTTTGCCATCTTGATACGACCTGAGGACGTAGGCATCGTTTACATCTGCGTTGATGAATGTCCCCTCTCCACCTTCTCCTGTGTTGAATAAGAGGCCCCCCGAGCCCATCATCTCGAAATCCTGACTCATCAGTTCTGTCCCATCGTACGACTCATTGAGCCAAATCCTGTCCAGCACGAGATCAATCGCTGCGCCTTCAGAGCCATTTGACATGTCGAGTAGCAGAGTCCCATTCCCAAGCTCGTTTGACTCCAGAATGCTGCCTGTTCTCTTTTGCCACCCCCTACCGTCAAAGGTAATTCCTTGTTCTGATTCCTCCACGCCCGATAGTGACCAATGTGTCTCCCTAGTTACCTCGTGGTCGGAGATTGGTTGGTTCCAATTTGTAATATTCAGGACGCGATTGCAAGAGGACTCTGCGGTATGGACGTGAATCGAGAAAGAGTCTTCGAATTGTGGTTCTTCTTCTAGGACTATGTCTATCTCTCCACCGGCCACAAAGATGGAGGTGTTTGCTACTGGAATCTCTGACCCACCTCTGAAGTGATGAATGGTGGCATTGACGTCCGTTGGTGAAGAACCGTTGGTGAATGGTGGATCAAAAACCACCCTATACCTGTGTATCAGTGAAATCTCCGATTCGCCTTCTTCTGTCCAGTGCCACTGTTGCTCCCAATCTGTAATGATCTCGCAGCCACTTGTCTGGCTATCTTGTGCAGAGGCGAATGATGAGGGGATGTATGAGGCTAGCATGGACAGGGCGACCAAGGCTGCCAATCCCCTGTTCATGTTCGACTCCACCAGAGGGGGCATTTCAAACAATTCCCGACATGCTGTCTGGAAAAACTAGAACAGAGGTTCCTCATAGTCGTCGTCGACCCCGGACCTCTCTCTCCATAGGCCAGCTGGCATACCGTCGTAGATGTGAGCATAAGGGTCTTCATCGCCCTTGTTCTTCTCATCTTGAGCCGCTAAATTGGCGAAATTCTCAGCGTTAGGTTTGAACTTCCAGTAGTGGATTCTCCACTCGCGCCCGTCCCAAAGGGTAGTCTCCTCTGACTCGGTAGTAAGCAGGTCATAGTCCTGCAATTGGTAGAACATGTTCCTATCCGTTGGTTCTAGGGCGTTGTCGATTATCCTATTTGAGAATCCGAAGAATCCCAAAGCGTGCTCAGCGATGGACTCTGCGACATGGGTCTCCATGCTGGTGTCGACCTTGCTCTTGATTGCCTGAGTTAGTTGTGCCAAGGTCAGTCCCATCTTCCCACCGGGTCACGATAGGAGACGAGGTTATTTCAAACATCTTGCTAATTGCACCGATTACCTAGTCTGAGACGCCCGAAGCGATTAATCTTGACGCGCTTCTCGCACCCCCATGGGAGAGTCTGATTCCACCACTTTCCTCGGACTAGAGGAGTCTGATTCTGGACCATGGGACATCGTCGTTTTGCAAATTCCTCTAGAAATGACTTCCAGTTATGGGGAGGGGACTCAGTATGGCCCCTCGGCATGTGTCAAGGCTAGTTCGCAAGTCGAGCTCCATGATCCGATACTTCCAGAGGAGTTGCCGTGTGGGATGGAGATTCACACTGCAAAACCGTGGGCATCAGATGCTCCGAGCCTGAGGGATCAGTTGGACTCGATCAGAGAGTACGTCAGACCATGGATAGTTGGCGGCCAATTCCCCTTGGTTCTTGGTGGGGAACACGGGATCCTTCTCCCTATCGTGGAGTCATTATCGGACCATCATATGATTTCCGATCTCTCTGATCTTACAATAGTCCAGATCGATGCTCATGCAGACCTAAGAGACCAGTTGAATGGTGAGAGGTTCTCACATGGCACCGTAATTCGCAGGGCTCTTGACCTAGGAGTGGGGAGGGTGATACAAATCGGAGTCAGGGCTTTCAGCCTGGAGGAGGAGATGATGATGAAATCCGATGACAGGGTTCAGACATGGTTTGCAAGGGATCTCCTTACAGTCTCTAATGGCAATCTGGAGTGGAGTAGGATGATCGGGAGTATTGCAGAAATCTCGGGACCTGTGTGGCTGACATTCGACGTGGATGGTTTGGACGGTTCCTTGGTCCCATCTACTGGAACCCCGGTTCCTGGCGGACTGAGTCACTGGGGGGCAGTAGAGGTAATCGAGCAGGTCTTCTCATCAGTAAATTGCGAAGTTATAGGAGCAGATGTCAATGAAATTGTACCCGGAAAGGACGGTAGTCTGACTCAATTCAGCGCAGCCATGATTGCTACAAAGATGGTCTCGTGCCATGTAGCGAATCGGTCGAACAGAAAGGGAGAATGATTGTATCATATGACCTCGGAGCGGCGCTATGCGCCGCTTGGTAGCAGCATTAGTACTTGCTTCGCTAGCAGTTTCTTCGGTTTCTCCAATGGTTGTCGCTCAAGTGGGACAACCGGATATTGTTCAGGAGCACTGGTACCACTCATATGCCACCCTCACGCTTGATGTGAACGAGTGGGCTGACGATTACCCAGAGATCGTTGATTTGGTAGTTGCAGGACAAACCGAACTAGGGAGGAATCTCTGGGTACTGAGGATTTCAGATTGGAGCGAGGAGTTCAAGCCCGATGGAAGTGAGAAAGACGTGGTTTACATCGATGGGGGGCATCATGGGAATGAGCATCTCGGAACGGAGCTTGCATTCCTGACTGCTGAGTTCTACATAGAAGGATGGGAGTCAGGGGAGCAGGAAGTGATCGATGTACTAACAACCACAGAGCTTCACATTCTAGTCATGCTCAATGCCGATGGAAACGACATTGATACTCGATGGAACATCAACCAAGTGGATTTGAATCGGAACTACGACCATTATTGGAATACCTGTCCGACGACCCAGCCTGGGAGCAGTGCATTCAGTGAATCCGAGACTCTAGCGAATTCGGTTTACATGAATACTGAAGTTCCTGACGCTGACCTATACGTCACGATGCACACTGGGGTTTGGATCATGCTCTATCCATGGGGGAAATGGCCCGAGCAACCTTCGGATTGGGAGCTTTTTCATTTCATTAGAGACGATGTCAATTCGAACATCTCAGAGATCCCTATTCGAAATGCAAATCAAGGCCTTTACCCGAACTGCGGGACCAGTCGGGACTATGGTTACGGGGTTATGGGATTCCCCACCTTCACATTCGAGACTGATGACGAGCAGTGGTTGCTAGGCACCGTAGAAGCATTGTCGGATCGGCTTGGTGAGGAGATGGACGTGATGAGGTACCTGATAGAGAACGTCTGGTATTGGAGGGCTCGTCTCATCGTCGATTCTCTAGTTGTGGAAAACGGGGAAGTTCGTGTCAGTGTTTCAAACCTCGGAAGGGCGACTACGTCTAATGCCACTCTGACCTACGTTTCTGAAGAAGGTGAAACTTGGCTCCCAATTGGATTCGACCCTGAAGACTCTCCTTGCGATAGTGCAGAAATTGGATTCAACTACTCCGCACCTGGATGTGGCTTTGGGGTGAATGCCACAAATAGCACCGAGATCACCCTGGATTTCGGGAAGGCACCAATTTCCAGTGCTGAAGGACAGTTCTTCTTATTCTACCAGAAGAGAGTAATCGATGCATCTACTTGGGTTACGGAGCCAGTGAATGATTCTGTTGTTGAATTCGACGATCGAGTAGAGAGGGCTCTGTCTTCCCCATCCGTATTTCTCAGCATGATGTGTGTTCTCCTAGCGTCATTCGGAAAAAGGAAAGAGGACTAAAGCACAAATTACAATTTTCCTCAAAATGGTGGTTTTCCAGAGGAATTGTTTGTAAACTCCCTACTAATCGTACAGTTGGGTCTATTTATGGAAGTAAGTAATAGTGAATTTACAGAATTGGGTGAGCAGTTGGTTCTGCCTCTCTTCGAAGGATGCGACAAACCACCAAACAACTCCCTCAGTGGTCTCGGCAGGAGCCAGAGGTCACTAGTCAGGGATGCACTGTCATCTGGTGGTTTTGATGGGAAGGAGGGAAGGAGGATGACGCTGTGGACGCCCGGTTGCAACATCATCCTGGTTGGAATGGGGGCAAAGGACTCACTGGGTCACAAGAGAGCAAGGAACACTGGCGCCAGGTTAATTGCATCCATGTCAAAGAAGAAGGGGCTGGATGTCACAGTCAGATTCACTTCCGGCTGGACTTCAATTCGGATGCTGGACTTCGCAGAGGGCATGATGCTGCGCGACTATGAGTTCCTTTCGCACCAGGAGTTGCCGGAGAATCATATCGGAGACCGGTGGAATGTTGAGTTCCAGGCAAGCAGCAGGCACCAGGAAAATCTCTCAGAAGGCCTTAGCACAACACATTCAGTCGTTGGAGGGGTCCATTTAGCACGAGACCTTGGTAATGAGCCAGCCAACGTCCTCTACCCAATGGAGTATGCCAGAAGGGCAAAGGAATGGGCCAAGGGGAAGGCCAACGTAGACGTCGAGGTGTACGACTGGAAAAAACTGCAAGAGTTGGGGATGGGGGGCCTGATCAACGTAGGGAAGGGAAGTGAGAGGAAGCCGTGCATGGTTATCTTCACCTTGAATCCGGATGCCGATGAGGGTGTTCGGAGGCCCTGCATCGTAGGGAAGGGGATCACATTCGACACAGGTGGCATTTCGATCAAGCCCAGCAGGGGCATGTGGGACATGAAGTACGACATGTGCGGTGCAGCGGCTGTCTTCGGCCTGATGCATGCCCTACACTCGACTGGCTTTGAAAGGAGGGTCAATGGAATCGCCTGCCTCGCCGAGAACATGCCAGGTGCTGGTGCCTATAGGCCGGGGGACGTGTTCAAGACATACTCTGGAAAAACAGTAGAGGTGTTCAGCACCGATGCCGAAGGGAGGAACGTGCTTTCCGATGGGCTATGGAAGGCTGGTGAGATGGATCCGGAATACATCGTAGACTTAGCGACACTGACAGGTGCCGTGGTCACTGCCCTTGGAAATCAGATTTCTGGAATGTGGGCAAACGAAGAGGGGGTTGCCAAGAGGCTCAAGGCAGCTGCAAGAAGGAGTGGTGAGCCTGTCTGGAGGATGCCCCTAAATGCACAGTTCCGGAAGTACATGACTGATTCTGCTTTTGCGGATATCAGAAATGGATCGATAGGTGGGCGTGCTGGCTCTTCGAACTCAGCTGCCTCATTCTTGGAGTTCTTCGTCCCCCACAGAGGGTTCGACGAGGAGTCAGAGAAGATTCCATGGGTACACTTGGACATTGCAGGGACTGCGTGGGGACCTGGTGCCAAAGCTCGCTCTGAGGGGGCCAACCCCCTCTTCCAATACGGAACCTCGGGGGTCCACGTTAGGACTCTTCACAGGCTTATCACTGAAGAGTAATCAGTCTTGGTCCTCGTCATCGGAGTCGACGACCTCGAAGTCTGCGTCCACTACTCCATCGTCATCGCCCTCTTCCTTTTCCTCTGCCATCTCAGCTGCTGCTGCTTCGTAGAGTTTTGTCGAGATGGCATGCATTGATTGCTCCAGTTCCGACATCTTTGCCTGAATCGCAGCCTCATCGATGTCCTCCAATGGGATGGGGGTCTCGTCCTTGACGATCAGGGACTCGAGTTCCTCCAACTTCTCAAGAACTGGCTTGGTGTCATCCTCGGATAGCTTTTCCTCGTTTTCCTCGATCATCTTCCTAGTCTGGTAGACTATGCTATCCGCTGAGTTCCTCATCTCTACCTTCGCCTTTCTCCTCTTGTCTTCATCGGCAAACTTCTCGGCGTCCTCGATCTTCTGCTTTATCTCATCCTCCGAGAGGGAGGTCTGACTCTCAATCTTGATTGATTGCTCTGTCCCTGTTCCAAGATCCTTTGCAGAGACGTTTACGATGCCGTTTGCGTCGATATCGAACGTCACCTCGATCTGAGGGATGCCTCGTGGGGCCGCTGGTATTCCCATTAAGTGGAATCTACCGAGAGTGATGTTGTCCTTTGAGAACTCCCTCTCCCCCTGCAATACGTGGATCTCCACAGCTGGCTGGTTGTCTGCAGCAGTGGAGAACGTCTCTGACCTTCTCGAGGGGATCGTTGTGTTCCTCTCAATCATGGTCGTAGTTACGCCACCAAGTGTCTCGATCCCCAACGTGAGGGGCGTTACATCGAGCAAGAGAACGTCGGTAACTCCCTCGTCACCAACAATAATTCCGGCCTGTAGGGCGGCTCCCATTGCAACTGCCTCATCGGGGTTGATCCCCTTGAAGGGTGCCTTGCCGACCTCCTTCTCGATCGCCTGCTGTACTGCTGGACCTCTGGTCGACCCCCCGACTAGCAATACCTTGTCCACGTCTCCCTTCTTTATGCTGGCATCCTTCATAGCCTGGCGAGTGGGTGACATCGTCCTCTCGACTAAGGATGATGTAAGCTTCTCAAACTTCGAGCGGGAGAGCGACATGTCAAGATGCTCTGGCTGGCCATCACTCATGGTGATGAATGGCAGGTTGATCTGAGTAGATGGAGTTCCCGATAGCTCAATCTTAGCCTTCTCTGCTGCTTCACGGATCCTGCTCATGGCCTGCAGATCCTTCCCTAGGTCTATTCCAGTAGACTTCTTGAACTCGGAAACTATCCATTCCATTACAGCCTCATCGAAATCGTCACCGCCGAGCCTGTTATCGCCGCTGGTTGCTTTGACCTCGATCTGTGGTTGTCCATCAACCTGGTAAATCTCCAAGATCGAGACATCGAATGTACCGCCACCTAGGTCGTATACAAGGACAGTCTGATCCTCCTCCTTGTCGACGCCATAGGCCAGTGCTGCGGCGGTTGGTTCGTTGATTATCCTTAGAACCTCCAGTCCGGCAATCCTTCCTGCATCCTTCGTTGCCTTCCTCTGGGAATCCGAGAAGTATGCTGGGCAAGTCACTACGGCTTGCTTGACCTCTGTTCCCAGATACTCTTCAGCGTCGGCCTTAAGCTTCTGAAGGATAAATGCAGAAATCTCCTGAGGTGAATAGTTGTCCTCGTCAATGTCCTTTGACCAGTCCGTGCCCATTTCTCTCTTTACTGAGATGATGGTTCGCTCGGAGTTGGTTACCGCCTGTCTCTTAGCGGTGACACCCACCAGACGTTCTCCCTCCTTGGTGAAGGCAACGACGCTAGGAGTGGTTCGAGACCCCTCTGAGTTTGGTATTACTACTGCCTTACCCCCTTCTATTGTCGCTACGCAACTGTTTGTCGTTCCTAGGTCAATTCCTATTACTGCAGATCCCATTTTCATTTCTCCTGTTTTGTTCCAAACTACTTCAGTTCGAATGTGATGTCGAGTATGCCATTGTTAATCTCCCAGTTGGCGACTCCTGATGATGCGTGTGGGAGTACAAATGTTCTGAATGGCCTAATCTGGTTGGTCCTTAGCATCTGTAGAACCACTCCCTCCCCGGTAAGACTCAACTCAAGATTCTCGGAAGATATGTCGTCGAACTTTGATGCGTCGATGGTCACAAACATCTGGTCATCATTGACGTAAACGTCCTCCTCTGGAATCGAGTCGTCTTTCGACTCATGCTGACTTTCGTCTACATCGACCCTGACTTCGGAGACAGAGGGTTTGATGTGTATATCGACGCCCATCTTCTTCAGAAAATCTCCAAGTCCCTGAGGGCCGCTAATCATAGATTCGAAGTTCTTCATGAACTCCTCGGGATCTGAGTTTAGGCCGAGTTTGACTTCACTCATTGAGACCTTCTCTGGGTCAATCCCCATTTCCTCAAACTGGCTTCTTACTTGCTTAATCATCGATTTAAGAGTATTAATGTCAATTGGCATTCCCATTTGTTCGAACATTCTGGCCATTTCCTCAATGGCTTCTTCGTCGAAATTGTCCCAATTCTCTCCAGTCATTGTATCACTAATCAACCTCTAGTTGTATAGTGGGAAAGATAGGTGGTATTTGAATGGAACGGATTCACTCCCAGAGGATTGGGGCGGATTACGTATGAGCGTATTGAAAACAGAGGCTTGATTGGAGGGACACAGATGGTTGAGTCTGATCACGATGTAGCTCTGGAAGACACGGACAGAATCCACGGGAGGACTGCTCTAGTCAACAACGTCAAGGCTGCTTCATCTCTTGCTGGAGCGATTCGTTCAACCTTAGGTCCGAAAGGCCTGGACAAAATGCTGGTTGACGGAGACGGATCTGCTTTGGTTACTAACGATGGAGTCACCGTCCTAGAGAAGGCAAACGTGGAACACCCGACCGCCAGGTTGCTAATCGATGCATCATCATCTCAGGATCGGTCTGCAAGGGACGGGACCACGACGACTGTCCTGCTTGTTGCAGAGATGCTGCAGAACGCTCTGGAACTAGTCCGGATGGGAGTGCACCCCTCGATAATCGTAAACGGGTACTCGATTGCACTGGAAGAGTCCATCAAAGAGACTGAGAAGGTGTCTACAGAATCAGATGACACTCAGAAATCCCAGGTGGTGAGGACTTCACTCCAGGGGAAGGGGGACTCTTCTGTGTGTGGCCTACTTGCAAGACTAGCAGTGGAGGCGGCAAACGTACTCGTTGATTTGGAAGGTGGGGACGATCTGGAAAGGATGGCCGTGAAGCGTCTGCAGATTAGAGAGGGTAGCGTCATGGACTCATCATTGGTCAACGGTCTGATGCTGCTAAAATCAAGAGTCGATGCAGCCAGTCCGGAGGTTTCTGACGGAGGAGTTGTTGCAATAATTGACGGTGGTCTGGAACATGCCAAACTGGAGACCGATGCATCGATCGAGGTAAGCAGCCTCGGAGTTCTGCAGGAGTTCCATGAAAGATCCAGAGAGAACATGCAAAAGCAAGTTGCGCACCTCTCGTCCCTCGGCGTTGACCTTCTGGTAGTTAGAGACGGTATTGCTGACGAAGCGATAACGCAACTGACAAAGGCGGGAATCGTGGCATACCGAAGATTCGAGAGGGATGAAATGGACCTATTGTCGAGAATAACTGGAGCTAGGCCGGCAAGAAGCGTTAGTGGTTTGGATGAGGATGATCTTGGGACTTATTCGAAAAGGTCCGAAGAAAGAATTGCAGATGTGAAGCACACTCTGATAGAAGGGGGCGGAGGGGGGATGACCCTGGTAGTCAGGGGATCCTCGCCGGCAGTAAGGGAAGAGGCGATTAGGATCTTTGATGACGCCATTGGAGTGGCGCATCGTCTGAACCGCAGGCCCGGAGTCCTACCTGGCGGGGGTGCAATTCAGTCTCACCTTGCGAGGCATCTGAGATCGTTCTCGCAGACACAGTCTGGAAGAGAGCAGCTTGCGATAGAGGCGTATGCTTCAGCGCTTGAGTCGATTCCCAGGATACTTGCTGAAAATGCCGGTAGAGACCCAGTGGAAGTGATACTCTCACTATCAGCGGATCAGAAGAAATCCGGCGCTTGGATTGGTTTCGACCTACAAAGTGGAGAGAACTGCGACATGGGCGAGATGGGCATCTTGGATACTGAGTTCGTGGTTAAGCATGCTCTTTCAGGCGCAACTGAAGCCGCAATAGGTGTGCTAAGGATCGACGATGTACTCTGGGCTCGGACGGACCCGAGCACACCCGACTGGGAAGGCGAAGCCGAGGACTAGCGGCTAGAGATTCCTCTGAGCATCTCATCAACCAAGGAAGCGAGGTCGTACTTCGGGGTCCAATCCCACTCCTCCTCGGCAAGAGACCCGTCTATCGAGTCTGGCCATGAATCAGCGTATTCCTGCCTGATATCGGGTACGAATTCGCAAGTGAAACCATCTACCCTGTCCGATATTGCATCAACTAGCTCTACTGCGGAGAAAGAGAGGCATGGGATGTTGTATCCGGCTCTGGACTTTCCGAGAACGTCTTCACTGGAGTCCATCAGGGAGAGGGTGGCGTTGATTGCGTCATCCATGTATAGCATTGGAAGACGGGTGTCAGGGCGGACAAAGCATTGATAGTGGCCTTCGTTCAGTGCGGCATGGAATATTTCTACAGCGTAGTCGGTGGTCCCCCCACCAGCAGGTGCCTTGTAGGAAATCAGGCCGGGATAGCGGATTCCGCGGGTGTCGACGTTGAATCGTTCCAGGTATTCGCGAGCCAGTGCCTCGCCGGTGACCTTGGTCTCGCCGTAAACCGTGGTGGGATTGAGTGGTGAGTCCTGAGTGGCGTGCTTTGGCGAGTCTGGTCCAAAAACAGCTATCGATGACGGCGAGTAGACTCTGAGATTGCATTCCTTTGCTGCCTCTAGAACTGATATTGTCCCGCCTACATTGATCCTACGGCACAAATCAGGATCACGCTCTCCGACCGCCGAAAGGAGTGCAGCGAGGTGGTAAATCGTACTGACACCCTCGCTCTGGCAAATGCTGGATATCCCATCTGTGTCTAGGACGTCGAGGATCACGAATGGCCCGCCTTCTACAGAGGAGTGCCCTGCTGATTCCCTGATGTCAGAGGCTATGACCGCGTCGCTTCCGTGTCTTTCACGCAGTGCCTGAACCAAGTCAGTGCCGATTTGCCCCAGTGCCCCGGTGACGAGTGCCTTGTCTCCCGAGGGGCCTGACATGTGCGACCGTAATTCTGACGCTACTTGAAATTAAAGAAAAGGCAAACAGGATTTTATTGGCCAACGTTGATAGAGGATGGGCTACTGATTCGGACCCCGTTGATGAGATGAAGTATGTCATAGTGACGGGTGGAGTGCTCTCCGGATTGGGCAAAGGAGTGACTGCAAGTAGCATCGGTGTTCTCCTGAAAAGCGCTGGACTGAGAGTAACTGCAGTAAAAATCGATCCATATCTCAATGTGGATGCAGGTACCATGTCTCCCTTCGAACATGGAGAAGTATTCGTTCTGGATGATGGTGGAGAAGTTGATTTAGACCTAGGAAACTACGAGAGGTTCCTAGACGTGTGTCTGACGAGAGAGAATAACATCACCACCGGAAAGGTGTATGAGAGCGTGATTCTGAAGGAGAGGCGGGGCGACTACCTGGGCAAGACTGTCCAGGTAATCCCACATATCACGAATGAGATCCAGGACTGGATTGAGAGAGTCGCCCATATTCCAAGTGATGGCAACGGGAAGGAGCCGGATGCTTGTGTGATTGAGCTGGGCGGGACGGTTGGGGACATCGAAAGCGCTCCTTTCGTCGAGGCTTTGAGGCAGTTCCAATTCAGAGTCGGCCAAGAGAACGTTTGCTTCGTCCACGTTAGCCTGATTCCGGTAATGGGGCCAGTCGGAGAGCAGAAGACGAAGCCTACGCAGCATACTGTGAAGGAACTCAGAGGCCTGGGGATAAACCCACACATGCTAGTTTGTAGGTCGAAGAGCCCATTGATTGACGAAACACGTCAGAAGATCTCAGCATTCTGTCACGTGCCTCCCGAAGCGGTAGTCTCGGCTCACGATGTGTCGAACATCTACCAAGTCCCGATAATGATGGAGTCTCAGGGCGTCACAGAGATGCTTTCTGAGAGATTTGGCTTCAAACTCTCCTCGAAGAGGAAGTTGCTCGAAGACTGGAAGGAGTTGGCCGATCACGTTGACTCCCTGGAGGATGCGGAAGAGGTCCACATCGCAGTTGCGGGCAAGTACACCGATCTCTCAGACTCATACCTAAGTGTGATCAAGGCACTTCAGCACGCATCATTCAAGGTCGACAGGAAGCTAGTCATCGATTGGATCGAGTCTTCAGTGCTGGATGAGGATGCGAAGAAGTCGGACCGAGAATCGTATGACGAGGCATGGAATCTACTCAAGGAGGCAGATGGCATACTCGTCCCTGGTGGATTCGGAATCAGAGGAATCGAGGGGAAGATAAAGGCAGCAGAGTACGCCAGGGAGAATAACGTACCATATCTGGGCGTTTGCCTGGGGCTGCAAGTAGCGACAATAGAGTTCTGCAGGAACGTTTTGGGGATGGAGGGTGCGAATTCCGCTGAATTCGAGGAAGACCCCGCTCACGCGGCTATTGTCTTCATGCCGGAGATATCGAAGACGCATATGGGGGGCACGATGAGGCTTGGGACGAAGCCGACGCCATTCCTAGTGGATGACTGCAAAATCAAGCGCCTGTATGGGGGTGCTGGCCATGTTGATGAGAGGCACAGGCACAGGTACGAGGTTAATCCGGAGTTCATCAAGGCAATCGAGGAATCCGGGCTCGTATATGTGGGCAAGGACGAGACAGGGGAGAGATGCGAGATTATGGAACTAGAAGGGCACCCATATTTTGTCGGAACCCAGTACCACCCTGAGTTCAAGTCGAGGCCCGATCGGCCAAGCCCACCATTCCTAGGACTCCTTATGGCGGCTTCAGGGATGGAAGTCTAATCGACGGAGACAGGCAGTATCCTGGTCGTCCTATATCCCTGTAGCACCTTCATGTACCGCTTGGATGCGAATTCTTGGTCCAGAGAATCATCCCCCGTCTCAATCCTAAGCGCTCTGACTGTGAGGAGCTTTGCGGGAGTCACCACCCCCATGATATTGTCAATCCCAATCGAACTGAGGACTGATGGTGAAAGTTGCAGATTGCCCCTCCCTATCAGGAACCCCTGCCCCCCCATGGGAGAGAGTAGTAGGGTGACTGGCCCGTCATGAGAATCGAGGATTTCGATAATGCCAGATTCAGCGAGGTCCGTCCCAACTTTCTCGCTACCGATTGTCGCATCGATCCCAAGTGTCGTCAATTCGAAGCCAATGTTTCCACCTATCTCTCGGAGGGTCCCTCCCGAGCCCCAGATTACTAGATGTCCTTCGTCCACTATGGATTCCTCGATATGATTTGAAAGTCCAATGATTATTTCTTCCTCTGATTCTGTCTGAATCAGCTCTTTGGAGCCCTGCATCCACCTTGGAGAATTTGGAGAGAAGGCCTCGGCGTAGAGCCTTACCACCCATTTCCCCTTTCTGTAGAGCTCTTCGTCCAAATCAAGGACTTCAGTGGAAGACACTAGGAGGTCACCCTGGATCCATGCCGAGAGGACCTCTGCAGCTGCCTTCGGGGAGCTGGCGAAGCAACCCGAGTGCATCTTCACTCCAGAGGGCACGCCGATAACTGGTAGCTCAGGTGTTTTCGACTCGGACAGTGACGAGACGATGTCCCTTGTCGTTCCATCCCCGCCTGAGTAGACTAGCAAGTCGATCCCATTCTCAAGCAATCTGGCGACCGCATCTTGAGTATCGGAAGCCGAGGTTTTACCCGGAGACTGATGGACCTCGGAAATTGTCCCGATCTCGAGTTCAACTGGGATCCACTCCGTCCCCATCCTACCTGTACTGGTAATCCACTCTATCTGGCTTGATTCGGTCCTGTGAATCCTCGAGAAATGCCCAAGCATAGACGCTAGACGGGGGCCGGACCTATCCTCAGCCCCCTTTGAACGAGCCAACTCGGCCTGTCCATCAGATCCTTTGAGGCCAAGTCTACCCCCGAGTCCGGCATCAGGATTTGCGAGTATCCCAATGCGCACCATGCATGGCCCAGAGGGAGCGTGTTCTTATCGGTTCACGCTCGGGACACTGTTCAATGAGGGTCGTGGTGGCACTAGGTGGAAACGCGCTTCTCAAGAGAGGGGAGGAGCCGACTTCTGAGAATCAGAGAAGGAACGTGAGAACTGCGTGCAGGGCTCTTGCCCCTCTGGCAGAGGGGCACCAGCTTGTTATCACGCATGGCAATGGCCCCCAAGTGGGCCTTCTTGCATTGCAGTCTGCGTCATACCAGGAAGTTGAGGAGTACCCATTAGATGTCCTCGGTGCTCAGACCGAGGGCATGCTCGGATACTACATCCAACAGGAACTGGGGAATATGATGCCAACAGAGTCTGCTTTAGCGACAATTCTGACAATGGTCGAGGTTGATCCTGATGACCCTGCATTCCAAAATCCCTCCAAACCAATAGGCTTGCTCTACGAAGAGCAAGATGCACGGAGAATCGCGAAGGAGAAGGGATGGTCGATAGCAAGAGACGGTGATGGATGGAGGAGGGTCGTTCCCTCGCCCGAGCCACACAGGGTCTTCGAATTGCGACCCATACACTGGCTTCTCGAGAAGGGGGTAGTGGTAATCTGTGCCGGGGGTGGTGGGATTCCGACCGCATACAACTCCGAAGGCGTTCTAGAAGGAGTAGAGGTCGTCATTGACAAGGATCGTGCAAGCGCGCTACTTGCAAGGCAGCTAGGGGCGAGGTTGCTTATTCTTGCAACTGATGCGGATGGCGTTTACGACAATTGGGGGAGCGATGGAGAAGAATTGATCAAACGGGCGACCCCGGAGGAAATGTCTGGAAGGGAATTTGAAGCAGGATCCATGGGTCCGAAGGTCGAGGCTGCATGTGATTTCGTCGCACGGACTGGTGAGCGTGCCGTAATCGGCTCCCTCTCTGAAATCTCCGGAATGGTCGAGGGCACTTCGGGAACTCAATTCGTCATAGAATGAGGCCCCTGCCGTCTATTTGCGGCCAAGGCCTTCATATCGACTGGACGTCGGCGAACCGAAGAGGGATACCAGTGGGAATGATTTCCGTTGACGTAGGCGAGGGCGATGCGCACGAGTATGCGAGTGGAATCAGTGCTGGAGAAGTAATCAAAAACGTACACGGGAGAAAGTCCGGAGCCGTAGCTGCTTTGGTCGACGGAGAGGAGAGGGACATGTCCTTCTCGCTTGAGGGGGACTGCAAGGTCGAGCCGATACTGGGAGGCTCAGAGGAGGGTTTGTACATTCTGAGGCACAGTTGCGCCCATCTACTTGCTCAAGCCGTGACTCAGCTTTATCCAGAAGCAAAGCCGACAATTGGACCTCCGATAGAACACGGATTCTACTATGACTTCAACATGGAACCAATAGGCGAAGATGGGTTGCGTGAGATTGAGAAGCGGATGAAGGAGCTCGTCAAGCAGAACATCACCATAGGCAGGGAGGAGCTTGACAACGAGTCTCTGAGGGAAATGTTCTCCTCGAACCCGTTCAAATTGGAGATCATGGATGACAAAATTGGCCATGATGTCGGTTCATCCGCATACCGTCAAGGGGAGTTCGTCGACCTATGCAGGGGCCCTCATGTTTCGCGGACCTCTCAATTGAGGTGGTTCAAACTGACCAGCACTAGCCAGGCTTATTGGAGAGCAGACAAGGAAAGAGAGGCCCTAGTCAGGATCTACGGCATGTGCTACGACTCCAAGGACAGCCTGAGGGAGAGGGAGAGGCAGATCGAGGAGGCTTCCAAGAGGGACCACAAGAAAATCGGCAAAGAGATGGGGCTCTACATGATTGACGAGCTGATAGGCAAGGGGCTCCCGGTTTGGCTTCCCAATGGTGAGTCGCTCAAGTCCGAGATAGAGAAGTTCGCAATCGAGACCGAAGGGGCGTATGGGTACGTCAGAGTGACAACTCCCGTGTTAGGTAAGAAGGAGCTGTTCGAGACCAGTGGCCATCTTCCCCACTACGCCGATGGGATGTATCCGCTAATGGAAATGGATGACGGTTCCTATGCGTTGAAGGCCATGAATTGCCCGTTTCATCATCGAATCTTCCAGAACGAGAAGAGGTCTTACCGAGAGTTGCCGATGAGGATAGCGGAGTATGGGACCGTGTACAGGAACGAATTGTCCGGAACCCTCTCCGGATTGCTAAGGGTCAGGATGCTGTCGATGAATGACGCCCACATCTACTGCACCCTAGACCAGGTGGCTTCCGAAGTCGCGGACAATGTGAGGATGGTGCAAGAATACTACTCAGTGTTCGGTTTTGATGACTACCACTTCAGACTCTCTCTGTGGGACCCGGACAATACGGAGAAGTACATCGATCAGCCTGAGAACTGGAAGTCGACCCAGGACCATCTGAGGGAAATTCTCGATGATCTTGGGGTCGAATATGTGGAGGCTGTGGGAGAGGCGGCATTCTACGGCCCGAAGATAGACATTCAGTTCAGGACCTTGCTCGGCAGGGAGGAGTCGATGTCCACAATCCAACTAGACTTCGCTGCGAAAGAGCGTTTTGGGCTGTCCTACACAGACGAGACTGGAGCCGATAATGGCGAGGTGTTCGTCATCCACAGGGCTCCCCTCTCGACGCACGAGAGGTTTGTTGCATTCCTCACTGAGCACTGGGCAGGTAACTTCCCAAGTTGGCTGTCTCCGGTTCAGGTCCAAATCATCACGATCTCCGAGAAGCACAAGCAGTATGCCGATCAGGTTAGAGAGGCTCTGGAGGTGGCAGGAGTCAGGGTTCGAGTTGACGACTCAGACAACACAATCGGCAAGAAGATTCGGACCCACAGGAAGATACGGCCGGCTTACATGGTAATCCTCGGGGACGACGAGATGAGCGGTGGTACGGTCTCCATTAGAGGGAGGGGTGGCAATCAGAAGAACGGGGTTGGGCTGGACGAGTTCGTTTCGGACATCTTCGCCGAGATTTCGAATCGCAGCAGGGAGCCCTCACTAGACGAGTGAAGTATCAATACTGAACCCCATCTAGGAATGCCCACTATGGCCACCAGCGATGGCAGTAGAAGTCCCGAAAACACCGAGGCGATGCTGTCAACAGCACGTTCAGTGATTCGTACCTGCCTACAGGTCAGGAGGGAGGAGGACGTCCTGGTGCTCACCGACCCGGACACAGCCGATGTGGGCCAGGCGTTGTACGAGGAGGCTGCTAGAGTCACAGACAGAATCCTCCTGGTGATGATGCCCCCTACTCAGAAAACTGGGAAGGAGCCACCGCTGCCAGTCTCCGACATAATGAGGAAGAACAGAGTAATCATCATCGCGACCAAAGACTCCATGACGCACACCCGAGCAAGGGCAGCAGCTACTAGGGAAGGGGCCAGGATAGTCTCAATGCCTGGAATTGGGAGCATCGCCTTCGTGTCCGGAGGTATGACTGCTGACTACAATACCCTGCAGAGGGAGATCAGCGGGATGGGTTCGGTCTTCAGGAGGAGGAGGACGGTCAGTGTCAAGTCAGCAGCAGGGACCGATGTCGAGTTCCTAACTGGCGACAGGTGGATTCTGGAAGACACTGGCATTTGCAACCGTCCTGGACAGGTCGCTAACCTACCTGCAGGAAAGGTGTTCGTCCTTCCCAAGGAGGGCAGCATGAATGGCACCATCATTATCGACGGTTCGTGGGAAGGCAGGCTACTGGAAGAGCCGTTGTCGTTGCAAGTGGAAAACGGGGTCGTCGTCGATATCTCCGGCGGGGATATCGTCGATGAGATTAGTTCGGTTTTCGATATTGCTAGGTCAGGATTGAGAGGCTCCAGGAGAGATCAGGTGTGGACTGTCGCTGAGTTCGGATTCGGCATGAACCCCAAGGCGACTAAACTGGTGGGGAACAAAGTCGAGGACCTAGTGGTCAGAGGCTCGTCGTACTTCGGATTCGGGGATAATTCACACCTAGGGGGGACGGCGAGGGTCGGGGTTCACCTACGTGGATCTCTGAATTCCCCTGAGGTAAATCTAGAGGGGTCAGTGATTGTCTCGGACGGGAAGATTTCTACTCGGTAGGTGAGTCAGTGAGAGCGGTTCTATGGTGCAACGGATCGCCCCCCCACCCTTCGGCAATTGACTCGGTCATCTCCGACGATGTAACGGTGTTCGGAGTTGATGGGGGGGCTGATCGAGCCGCTGAATCGGGTATTGAGATTGTAGAGGTACTGGGTGACCTGGACTCTGTCGAAGCGGGCGTCTGGAGCGGAAGGAGCGTGGAGTTGCTTGATCAGGGGTCCAGCGATCTGGCGAAGTCACTTACTCTTCTGATTGAGCGAGGCTTCTCAGAGATCGACGTGTTGGGGGTGGATGGAGGGGATCCCGAGCACGTCCTTGGAAACTGGGCAGCGATGCTAGATGCCCCTGCGGGAGCGAGCATTAGAATGCACCACGAGAGCCGAATAACGACAAGGGTTCACCCTGAAGAGGGTGAGTTCTCATTGGAAATCGGACCAGGGGAGTCTTTCTCCATCTTCGCCCTAGAGCCGGGCAAAGTATGGGTTTCAGGATCCAAGTGGGAGATGGAGGGGGAATTTCTTGCCCTCTCATCGAGGGGTCTTCACAATGAGGGAATGGGAGGCATGGTCTCCATCAGAGGAGAAGGGGTCCTGGCTATCATCTCGAGACGATGACTCACTCTTCCTCGTGAACCTTCATGGCGAGCATCAGAGCAATGGGGCGAGTCCTCTCGTCCTCCTCAAGTGCTATCCTTGCGATAATCATGATTGGTACGCCGATGATCGCACCGGAAATGCCCCAGACCGAAGCACTGACCATCACGGTTAGAAGCAGGACCAACGGAGAAATCCCTAGCCTCTGGCCAGAGAGGTTTGGCTCTATGAATGAGCCGAACAACTGTTGGTTGCCAATCATGGCTGCCCCGAGTAGCAATGCCTGCAATGGATCGAGCACGATCAAGGCAATCATCATCGGAGGTACTGTAGCAAGGAGAGCCCCAAGTATTGGGATGAAGTCTAGCAGGAAGCACAGAACTCCGAACAAGAACCAGCCTGGTATGCCCATAACCCAGAGAAGAAAGGCCAGCACTATTGCTTGGCCAGCGCTACAGGTTGCCTTCGAGATCACATACGTGGAAATCGCCTCAGACGAGTTTGAAACGATGTTTCGAACCCCTGTATAGGAATTTGGGAAGGCGGCCTTGAATCTCCCAGGAAGGCTCTTCTCCTCTAGTATCAGGAAAATTACGAAAATTGCAACAGTGACCATGGTGGTCATGAAAGATGCCAGATCGGCAAGGATGTTAGTGGCAAAGTCTTGGATGTTCTGGGGGTCGAGGAGATTCTCGATTGTCTCCTGGCTGGTAATGACGTCTTCGAGGCCGTAGAGGTTTGCCTCTCCAAGGTTGGTCCACTTTTCGTCGAACTTGTCAATCAGACCGCCATCCTTGTTCATCTCGTCTTTGAATTGGTCGATATTCCGATACAGTAGTATTGAGATTGCATACGAGGCAAATGCACCAAATGCAAGTATTGCCCCATATGCTAGCATTGGCATTCTCGCAACCACATCGAACCTCTCGATTAGGTACTGCTCAGGTGCCCTGATTAGGAAATAAATCAGCACTGCAATTGCCAGGGGCATCAGAATCGCCTTCAGATTGACCAGAACTAGGTAGGCAACTAGTAAGATGATGGCAAGATTCGCTGTCGTGGCGCTATTCGATCTCCGGACAGAGGAAATACGGCTCTCCATAAGGGGCGGAGGGAGGATTAGCAATCAAGAGTTTCCCCGGACATCATTGTGACATCGCTCGTCGATAAACTGCCAAGAAGTCCTCTGCGTTACCATCTAGGGTGAAGCTTTCGAGGACTCTCTTCCTACCCTCTCCTCCTTTCTTGCCCAAGGACTCCATAGAAGACGCCTCGGAACATATGGTCTGGGAAAGTGACTCTACGGAGCCCATTTCGAAGAGCCCCCCTACACTGTCGTCTACCATCTCAGGCAACGGGCCATGGTCAACGGTCACTACTGGGGTACCAGAGCTCATTGCCTCGAGAGGTATCAGTCCCTGGCCCTCATAGTATGAAGGGTAAATCACCAGATCTGAGGCCCTGTACATCTCAGAGATCTGCTCGAACCCCATACCGGACTCGATTGTGACCCTGTGGCTAATTCCCAACTTGGCGGCCAACCGGTTCAGCTTCCTCGACAGAGAACCGCGGCCGATTATCACCAGATGAGAGTCCGTTGTTTCAGCAGACATGGCGAAGGCCCGAAGAAGAAGGCCATGCCCCTTTCTAGCTGCCAGCCTTCCCACAGCAAGCAAGAGGAGGGTGTCGGGACCTAGGCCATACTTCGACCTAATCTCATTCTTCTTGTGGGCGTCTTCCTCGCTATCAAGATGCATTGGGACGAACATGCTAGTGTCAACCCCCCAGTAGATGACTTCGCAGTCCCAATCGGGGGGTGCGTCGTACCTAGACTCGAGGTCCGACATTGTTGCTTGAGAGTTTGGGACAATGACTGCGGAGTTTTGTATCGCCGATTTCTCGAATCGTGCATACCTTCCTGCCATGAATCGGATGGCAATGTCATTTGGATTGGACCACACCGCTGGTTCCCCAAAGCTGGCGGCTAGAGCCAAACCGTCCCTCTCTCCAAGCCAAGTTCCATGCATTGATGACACCACTGGGGCTATTTCCCTGCGGCATCTTTCGAATTGTTTGGACGACCAAGAAGCCATTGGGCAATGGAGATGGACGATATCTACGGGTTCATCTGCATGTAGGCGAGCCAATTCTTTCAGGGCCGCCTTGCCGTAAGAGCGAGTGAATTCGAGAGGGATCTTGAGCCATGGGACCTGTATGATTCTGACGCCTTCCACATGAGGGGGAGTCCCCTTGGAGCTCCTGGTGATGACTGTAATCCTGTGCCCCATAGCAGCCAGCTTGGAAGACAGGTGGAATACAGTGGACCCCATTCCCCCCCATCTAGGTGGGTACTCTCCCGATATCATCGCTATGTGCATGGCTCCACCGGTAAACCGGTCTAGGGAGGCGTTATTGAAGAGAACGGGAGTGGCGGGGCCTCTACAATGGTTCAAAAATAGGCCCATGATGGGCGAATCCCCATGGAAGGCCCATTACCAGTCCACGTTACGGTGGTCATACCCACTAGGAACGAGGAGGAGGCCATTGTCGATACCATTCGATCGGTTCCCAATGACGGTTGGTGCGAGAATCTCGACTTCCTGGTGATTGATGGCAATTCCGAGGATCGTACCAGGGAGCTAGCGGAGCAGGAGGGGGCCGAGGTTTACCTTGAGGCGAGGAAAGGGTATGGGAGAGCCTATAGGACTGGTTTCGCCATTGCCCCGGGGGAAATCATAGTCACTATGGACGCAGATTGCACTTATCCGGGGGAGGAAGTGCCCGGACTAGTTCGCAAGTTGGTCGACGAAGACCTCAAGTTCATCACATGCGATCGTCTGAAGAGGGCTGAGGACGGTGCTATGTCCGGCCTGCATGGATTCGGCAATTGGGCTCTCTCATTCACTGCGAGGATGCTTTTCTTCTATGGCGTCCATGATTCCCAGTCGGGAATGTGGGTTTTCAGAAAGGAGATTATGGAGAATCAGAGGATGCGCCCGACTAACGATGGCATGCCCCTCTCGGAGGAGATGAAGATCAACGCCAGAAGGTGCTTCGGACGAAATGAGGCTTTGGAAATCTCCGTCCCATACAGGACCAGGGTGGGAACCGCTGAGATCCACACTTGGGGGGATGGTTGGAAGAACTTCAAGTTCCTATTCTCCAAGAGGATCTGCCTGAACAGGGAGAGGACCCCCTGGGGGCCTGAGAACTAGTCCTCGGAGTCGAACTCCTCGTCCATGTCCCTGGGATCGAAAGACGACCATGACTCGATGACTTGCATGTCCTTGGCCATCTCTGCCATCTTCATCCGCCTGTATGAGACCCCAGCCAGAGTTAGGGATGCCATTGTGATTAGCAGCAATGGTATTCCCAGGGATGAGACCCAAGACTCCAGGCCGCCATTGTCGGATTCGACGATTGGAACCGTGTGAACCGCTCCAGGGGAGACTAGGTCTGAGTCGATGGCCCAGACTTCGACCCTAGCCCATGAGCCTCCAGTGACCAACCATGAGAATCTTGACGTCCAAATTCCGTCACCCCCCACTGAATCCCCATTTGTTCCATCGTCGTAGAAGTACATGGCAACCGAGGACCCTCCTGCGATTAGCTCACCTCGGACGGTATCGGTAGTCCCATCATCATCCTGGACCCGTACTGTGGTGGTAACCTCGGTTGGAACACCGTCTTCGACCTTGTTTACCGATACCATCAGGTCGAATACCTCCGGAGAACTGGCCCCAACCGTTAGATTCACCGACGCTACAGAGGTGTCTCCCCTTGAGTCCTTTACCAACAAGTCAACCCTCACTGGTCCTGGTTGGAACGAGATGTTCAGAGTGATGCTATCGCTGACTAGTTGGCCGTCGATCCTCCACTCGTAGAGGACGATGTCATCGTCGTAGTCGAAGGACTGCATGGCGCTAAGGACTGCTTCTTGACCTGGAGGCAGGTATTGGCCGTTATCCATCCCAGAGATCACTGCTACAGGGCCCGTCTCAAGAACGGTGATGACCTGCGAGTGGACTCGTTCCATCCCATTCTCGTCCGTGAGGACGAAGGTCAGGTTGTGGATGCCATGCGAGAGGTAGTCGTTGTACCAGTAGTCGGCGGTCTTGGAGTCTAGGATGACCCCATCCAGGTCAGAGGTTACAGTGACAGAGAAATCATCCCCATCCATGTCGACTGAATTCCTGAAGTCGAAGAGTACGGGGAGGTTCGAGAAAACTTGGGCATCCGGGACCGGGGATTCGAGTATCAGCAACGGTGCTGACTCGGAAACGATGATCTCGATCTGGTCCGAAACTGGTCCGCCTCCATCATTGAGAGTGAGGGTTATGGTATGCTCTCCGGAAGGGAGACGTGTCAAGATATCCCAGGTGCTTCCAAGGGGATTGGCGATCTGATCCGACTCCCATAGAACGGATACTAGGTCGCTGCTCGTTATTGCTAATGGGTTGCACAGAAGCCCACTTCCGTTATCCGGCAGTTCTGAACATGAAAGGTCCCAGTCGCCGGATCCAGTGGATTCCAGGGAAACCAACTCTGATGAGTCTGTGTACGTCCCTGAGAGGGGCATGGAGATCATGGCATCGGGAGCTGAGTTGGTCACCTCCAGGGTCTCTGATTGGGTGTTCCACTGGTTGGCGTGATCGCCCCTGGTGTCACTGGCCTTCATTGTGATGGAATGGATTCCTTTGCTGAGCGTTCCCGACCACTCGGGCAGATCTGGGGATGAGCCGGACCCTAGGAGGCCGTCTATGTCGCTGTGGAACTCGAACCTGATGTCATCGTCTTCGGGATCGTGGGTCTCGAAGCCAGTCAACGCGATCCAGTCCGATGAGGTCTGGCCGTTCCTGGAGATCTCCATCACCGGTTCTGGTATCTCGTTGTACAGCTCTATGTTGAATGTCCATGATATCACGTCGTTGACCCCGTCCCATGCCTTCACTGAAACGCTGAAGCTGTCCTCGGTGGCGCCGATGAATGATCTGACGATCTCAGTCGGGCAGCTCGGATTCTCTGGATCGGGGTCTGGATCGGCCTCGTAAGATGCGGTTGCCCAGCACCAGAGGTCACCCCCTTCTGGATCGTAGGTCCCATCCAGGTTGATGGTGACGTTCGCTGTTTGGCCCAGGAAGAGGGTTCCCCATGATGAGATGGAGGGGGATGTGCCCACGGAAAGTACCGGAGGGAGGTTCACCAATTCCACCTCACGAGTCTCGTTTACGCAGTTCCCCTCAGAGTCGCAGACCTCCAGGGTGATGGCATGGCTCCCATCGGAGAGGCATGGCTCAGACTCGTTCATGTTCGCGATGAAGAACGAGTTGTTGCTTGATTGGAGATCGCATGCTGGCCCAATGTCCCCATCGATGCTGCTCGTCCAGTTGTACGTGAGAGAGTCGAAGTCCAAGTCCCAGCTCTCCCGGGCATCGAAAACAATCTCGCTCTCGCTTGAGTACTCCGTCTCGTCCAATGGGGTCTCCCATAGGATGAATGGTGGTTGATTGCTGAGTTCCATCCTGCAGTAGACCCGCTTGTCGCCATCAATCTGCATCGGCTCCGAGTCATTGTGGACCCCGTCGTAGTCACAACCCACGTATGCCGTGTTGGTGGATGACCACCCCTGTATTGGAGTCCATCTCTCGCCGACGAATGGCCCGTAGTCGAACATTCCCCCGTAGGGCTGGGTGGCCAGGACCTCGCTCTCGAATTCCTGGAAGGTGATGTTGACCTGTGCCAGAGGGATGTTGAGGAGGTTCTGGTTGATTGTGTGGACATCGACCATCCACATGACGTCAGCAATGACGTCGTCCTCTGAGCTATCTGGAGTGAGGATGTCTCCCGAGGAGATCCAACGAAGGTGAGAGTTGTTGCTCAATGAGAATGTGCTAGGCGAGCCTGAGCGGTTTGCCAACGATGAGTCGGTGAAGTTCACTGAGCTCTGGTCGATTTCGGGCAGCTCGTCGCAGATGAGGGAGACGCCGTCGGCTAACAGATCGGTGTGCGAGACTAGGTCCAGGCAGTTTGACGGGCTGTCCCATATCACGCTGTTAGAAATCGTAGATGGCAGTGACCCCCTCGCCATCCAGTACATCCCGCCGCCGTTCCCGCTTAGGTCGAGGCCGCTAATCTCGGCATCTACCCCCTCCAGTCTGACAGAGTAGTTGGAGGAGGTGGAGTGGACTGCTATATCGTCGAGAATGACGATGCCCGGGAACAGGTTCCCCGTGTTGTCTATGTCCAGGGCCGGTTCGGACAGTGATCCCTCAACTGTTGTCGAAATCAGTTGCAAATCGATGCTGTCCCTGACAACTATCCCCCTCTGGTCCCCATCTGAGGAGCAGGTGTGGCATGAGACGTTCTTGCCGCCGCTCATTACGTAGTTCGACTCCTGGAAGTAGAGCCCGATCCCGTTCCCAGACGTGTGGACGTTGGAGAGCTCCACGTTGCTGGAATCGATGACTGAGACGCCGTTCCCGATGTTGTCCTCGCTAGCAAGGTTCTCCACCTTGGGGTGGAACTCGACGAATGAGGCGCCGTTCGCAGCATTGCCCCTAATTGTCCAGTTGCTGCCGATAGCCCCTCCCTTGGCCATCACAACACCGGATCCAGTGGAGTTCTCGACCACCAAGTCTGAGATCTCCGCAGGGCCCTTGCTGGTCCAACTGGTGCTGCGGAAGAGGATGCCAGCCCCCTCGTGAGGATTGAGGGGGGACTCTGGGCCGTTGTTGAGGATGGTGACGTTAGCCAGGGAGGTCGAGGAGTCGGTAGTGTAAGCCCTGAACCCAACGATGGCATTGTCCTCGATCACGGCATCCGTTACCTTGGCACCGGATGTGTTGACGTCGAAGGCAGCGCCGATCCCGAGCCCGGGGGTCTTCGCATTGGGGCCACCGGTCCCCCTGACCTCGAGCCCGGTGAACACTGCGTTGGTCTGCAGGTTGGAGTAGTTCGTGTGGTCGAGGCGCTCAACGAGGACGCCCCTGTACTGGCAGTCCTCGACCTTCGTGTTGAGGAAGGTTGGCCTGGTTGTGGTTTCCGAGATGTGCCTCACGATGATCCCGTTGTCTGAGTTGGAGACGTTTGAGTTCGTGAATAGAGGGATTGAGTCCTCGACCCAGATTGCGGCTGCTGCGGCCAATGTGGCCCCTGTTACGTTGGTGATCGAGATGTCGCTCCAGAGGCCTCCGGAGTTGTACCATAGGTTCACCCCGCGCGTCACCAGATTGTCAATCGTGGCACCCTGGACGATCGGTGCGGACGATGCCCCGGAGGAGATCCCGATCCCATACCTCCAGGTGGTGGACGAGCCATGCAAGTCCTGCCCCCCGCCGTCGATCACGATGTCCCTGAGTATCGGTGATGCGCTGTCGAAGAGGTCGATTGCTACCCTGTCCGCGTTGTTGACTACGAGGTTGCTGATTACTGGATTGCTGCCGTACACGGTGATCCCGTACTCGCTCTCCGAGATTGTCAGGTTGTCCAGTGTGGAGCCCTTGTTGTTAGAGGTGGAGTTGAAGACGACACCCTGGTGCTTTCCCGAGATTGATTCGATGACGATGGGAGAGGACTGGGTTCCCTCCATGGTAATCCTGCCATCGACCCCCAGCCTCTCACCATCGCCGAGGAGGATGGTGGTTCCCGCTTGGACGACTAAGACCTGGTTTGACTGAACCAGGTATCCGTCTTCTAGAGAAACCGTCCCATTCCAGACCGTTGTGGACCTGGGTGAGCCAGTGGATACGGCGGATAGCATGGGCGCCATCAGGAGCAGCAGAACCATCGTGACTCCCAAGCGCATGGGCCGTCCCGTTGCCAATCAGGGTTAATGACTTGCGTGATTTGACCCATCCAGAGTATACCACAGAGAAGGAGTCAAAAGCGACTAGTCGGGCCCACATACATGACGTCACTGGCATGGATTCTCATTTCATGCGAGCCCGGAAGGGAGAGGGACGTTTACCTACAGCTCCTGGATATACCATCGGTATCTGAGGTCTCCGTCGTGTACGGGGAGCTGGATCTGGTCGCGAGGATAGACTTCGAGAGCGAGAAGGAGATGTCCAAGACTCTGATCGAGGACATGAGGCACGTTGAGGGGATCAGGAAGACCGAGACCCTGATCGCAGTGGAGGTGTGAGATTTGGCAGTAGGATTCGTTCTGATCACAACCGAGCCGGGGAAGGAGATCAGCGTCAGGGAGAAGGTCTCCGAGATAGACTGCGTCAAGGGGATATGGGTAGTCTTCGGTAACTTCGACTGCTTCGTCAAGGTCGAGGCGGATGACGATTCGAAGCTGACCGAGGCGATTGTCAAGGGCATCAGGTCGGTTCCCGGGATCGTCGACACGAGGACCCTCGTCGGCGCGGAGATCTAGAGCTCCCTGCTGAGCCTCTGAGTCAGTTCCCTAGCTGCCTTGCGGCAGCCAGCTGAGCGGAGTCGGACTATCGACTCCTTCCAGCTAGAGAGCCTGTCCTCGCCGCTCGTCGCCCCCCTCCAATACCAAAAGTACGCCTTTGCGCGGCGGTGCGAGGCCAGTGAATCCCTCAGTGAATCTGGGTCGAAGGACGAATGGGCCTCTATGAGCCAATTCGGTGGTTTCGAGCAAGCCTCGAGAGACATGTGAATTGCCCTGATTCTCTCGAGCGGGTCTGTGGATGAGTCGATGTGGGACCTGGCTGCCTCCAGTGCCTCGTCCAGGAAATCCTCCGCCTCGGCCCCTGCTGATAGTCGGGATCTCAGATCGAGGAAAGGTAGCCTGGGGTCCTCTGCACCCGTCCTTCTCTCGATGGAGTCACGGGTACGCGAGGCCTCCTCGAGGTCGCCGGAATCGAGTGCGAGAGAGTGGCGCAGAAGATCGAGGACCAGACCGGTTAGCTCCCTGTCCCCTTCTTCCAGATCGGAGAGGCGGACAGAGTCGGCCCCGGACAGAAGGGCTTTCGCGTCGGCCCTGCTATCGGAACCAGGTAGCCGATCGTCGTGCAAACGAACCAGGGACGATATCTCTGCCCGGACTCGTTCCGCTGGTTCCAGTCCTGAGATCGCAGAAGCCTCGAGCTCGTCAGCACGACCCCAATCTCCCTCCATCCTAGCTAGCCTAGCCATCCTGAGGTTCTTTCTGGGGCCATCTTCCATTGATTCGATGTACTCCGAGGCAATCCTCGACTCCCCCCTCTCCAATGCTAAATCCGAGGCCAACTCGAAGAGCTCTGCCTCCGGGTTCATCGAAATAGCCTGCTGGAGAACTACTGCGGCAGCCGCTGAGTCTTCTGTGACGATCTCGCTGATGCTCTTGGTCACCCATTCCGCTCCGACACTCATCCCGGACTCGAGCCTGTGGTGGGCCTCCATCCTCCTTGCTCTCGAACCAGTCCTCTTAGACCACATCTCAGCGAGCTTCGAGTGGATCTCCTCTGCTCCCCCGTCCATGAGCGAGGCCCTCCTGACGTTCCTGACCAGGTGATGCGGTTCGACAAGCGTCCCCGCCCAACGGAGTATCGCTGACTCGTCCAACTCCTCCGTCCCTCCGGGCTCGAGCATCTCCTCCACCTCCAGGGGGAGTGGGGATAGGGAGAGCTCGTCCAGCGACGATGCACCGGACTGGCTGAGTCTAAGGAATACCTGCTCCTCTACGTATTCCATGACAGCACCGGCTCCTGGTAACTCGTCATCAGGGGACCAGAGATTGAGGGCGAGGGGGTGCCCATCCATCGCCTCGACCACCTCGATAGCCTCCTCGTCACTCATCTCCTGAGGGAGTATCTCACGTGCTAGGTCGGTCTCCAGGCCCTCGAGCCTGATCGATTCGAATCCCGATATGTCGGGGAACGGATTGGGTGCCCTGGTAACAGCCAGGATAACGGCGGAGGTCTCGGAACAGGCCTCCAGCATCTCTCGGATACCCGCGACGAGACGTTCGCTGGACTGCTGAGCCTCGTCGAGAACCAGGAGGGTCTTCTTCGAGTCCACCCTCGTGACAATGGCCTCCTTCGAAGTGGGTGCGCGTCCTCCGAGCCACATCCTCGCCACAGATGCCGAGTCCGAGTCCGTCTGGCAGGTGGCCCACCTAACCAGCCACCCATCATCGAGGAGGGTTCTGGATACCGCGGTGGCGACGCTGGTCTTCCCTATCCCAGGGAGTCCCTCGAGCAAGTAGCTGGAACCCCCAGAGAGCCCGGAGGAGATTCTGCTGACTATATCGTCCCTGCCATACAGTTTCGTGGCGTCGGGGACTGGTCCCACTGACCTGCCCTTGGACTTCCTGGGCTTCTTCGCACCCGCCCTCGCCTCCTCCCTGCCGCTGTCGGTGACGTGGAACACCTTCCTGCGCCTGGGAGCGCCGATCACGTGAGCCGACCTTGAGGATACCAGCCTCTCTGCCTCCAACGACTTCAGCGGAGGATGGAGGGCGGATCGGACCACTCCCAGATGCTCGGCTATGCCCGCCAGGGAGATCGCCCGAGGGACGTCCCAAGACTCCTCGAGGTCCCTTCCGAAGCCGGAGAGGTGGACGAGGATGGCGAGTTGGCGCTGGTTGAGCACGGTGCTCCGTCTTGCAAAGTGTAAATCAAACCCGGCGGCCGTCGCTTCACTTGGCCATGGGCGTTGATCACAGCAAATTGGAGCTCCCGAGGGAGCCGGGCGTGTACCTGTTCAAGCGATCCGACGACCGGGTCCTGTACGTAGGCAAGGCGACCGACCTCAGGTCCAGGGTCAGGTCCTACTTCGCCAAGAACCCGGACAGGGAGATGGTCCCGAGGCTCGTGAGCGAGTCCGACAAGGTCGACTTCATCGTCACGCAGAGCCCCTCCGAGGCCCTCGTGCTCGAGAGGGAGCTGATCAGGTCCAACCAGCCCAGGTACAACTCGATGCTGAAGGACGGGAAGTCGTTCCCGTTCATCGCCATGACCGCTCACGATAAGCCTCGGATCATGTACACGAGGCACCCTCCCGAGGACGCCAAGATATGGGGGCCGTTCCCGGATGCGGGGGCCGCCAAGCTCGTGGTCAAGCTCCTGCGTCGGCACTTCGGAATCAGGGACAAGACCGACAAGGCGCCATTCGGGTTCGTCGAGACCGGCGGGGACGAGGGGTACGCGGAGAGGGTCGGGGCGGTCGAGAGCGTCCTGGACGGGGATGCCGGGATACTGATCGAGAGGCTGCAGTCCGAGATGGACGAGGCCTCAGATAGACTGGACTACGAGAGGGCCGCCAGGGTCCGGGACATGATCGGCTCGGTTCAGGGGGCCAAGTCCGAGAACGTGGTCTCCAGCAGGTTCTACCAGGACTGCGACGCGGTCGGCTTCTCATCGAGCGGCGACAGCGGGTGCCTGGTCATCCTGCACGCCAAGGACGGGATAATCAGAGGGCAGGTCGAGTACCAGCTGATCCACAGGGGCGACGTCTCTGACTCCGTCTCCCTCGTCCTCTCCGAGCACTACGCGAACAGGCGGCCGCCGAGGAGCCTGCTGGTTCCCTCCCCCCTTGGTGACTCGATGGCGGAGTGGCTGTCCCAGAGGAGGGGCTCCTCGGTCGAGGTCAGGGTGCCGATGAGGGGCGAGCTCGCGAAGCTCAGGTCGATGGCGGACAGGAACGCCGAGATCCACCTCATCAGGAGCTCCCGGGCTGGCAACCTGGAGAAGGCCGCTGCCGACGAGGGGGCGGAACTCCTGGGCCTCGAGACCCTCGACCACTTGGTCTGCTTCGACATGTCACAGACACTGGGCAAGGAGAGGGTCGGGGCATCGGTCGTCCTGAGGAAGGGCAGGCCGTCCAAGGAGGAGTACAGGACCTACAGGGTCAGGTCGGACGCGCCTGACGACCTCAGGATGATGTCGGAGGTGGTCTCACGTTGGGCCAAGAGGCAGGACGAGTGGCCGGACCTGCTGCTCCTGGACGGTGGCGAGACCCACCTGTCGGCGATAGAGCGGACCCTCGATGGCATGGGGCTGCTGGGGAAGTTCCCTATCGCAGCGCTCGCCAAGAGGGAGGAGACCCTGCACATGAGGGGAGTCGACCCGATACTCCTGGACAGGAGGGGGAGGGCGCTGGTCCATGCCCGCGACGAGTCGCACAGGTTCTCCAACACGTTCCACAAGAAGCGCCGGGGCAAGGGAGCCCTGGCAGACCCCCTCGAGGAGGTCGAGGGCCTGGGTGCGAAGAAGATCCAGGCGCTCCTGCGCCACTTCGGAGGGAGGAGGGGGATCGAGCACGCCAGCGTCAAGGACCTGCGTGCCGTTCCTGGCATAGGCAAGGAGATGGCCGATAGGATCCGAGCCCACATGCAGAGGTGATCAGATGCCTGGAAGGGACCCCCACTCAATGCTCGAAGAGGCCGTCAAGGAACTGTACGGGGGGAGCCTGC